>JDSF01000006.1_pt1 | contig 269504 bp, 274 predicted proteins | sample 199441 | NCBI WGS metagenome assembly JDSF01 (sample SAMN02592751, study PRJNA231836) | bioreactor metagenome | isolation source: continuous culture bioreactor denitrification-DNRA | place: Germany: Bremen
CTTTTATTGCGTACTCTCTTATATAATTTGATTTGAATAATGAGTCTTTTTTAGTAAAAATGGCAACAGCTTTCGATTTAGAAAGGTTAAAGGGTGGTGAGTTTTCATCCAATAAAACGATTTTGTTATCTATATCATTCGTATCTGTTGTTACCTCAGCTTTTATTGAGGCATTTTTATTCATAGAGCCCAGAAAATCCGTACCAAAAATATAATTTTTCTCTGTCTGATCTTTGAAAACAACCGTTAATTCTTGAGTTGCAGTAGCAGGATCATAAACGGACTGTTCGTAAATATGATAATAGTCGTCGTCGTATGTATCTAATCCATTAGCAGCATATTTGTCGGCAATATAGGATGCTGCTAGTTCATTGCCTTCTGTTCCTGGTAATCTACCCATGCATTCATCAGATGTTAAAAAAGGTAAGGCTTTCGTCAAGTGTATGTAAGTCTTTGTCTTGCTTTGAGCAAGAAATCGTCATTATAAGTGTTACGATTATGCATATTGATAAAACATTCTTTTTCAAATTAGATTCTCCTCTCTTGAATAGCTACAAATGTAGTCTGATTTATTATATCATATAATCCTTCTATTTTAAATTATTTTTTAAATATTCTTAATAAGGAAACTGAATAAAAAATTGATGATGATGGATACTAATCTTAGTCATAAAAGTAGGTGAAGGAATGAATATACGATTAGGTTATGTAGCTTTGGCACTTAACTTGGAGAAAGTGACATCTTCCAGCATAGTTACGTATCGGTATTATCAAAGTTTGACCTCTGAACAAAAAATAAACAAGTTAAAACAGGTAACACAATCTAACATAGAAGATTTAGAAACCATACTTCGTTATAACGATGAGCATCACATACATTTTTACCGATTAACATCCTCTTTAGTACCATTAGCAACACATGATGAGGTAATTGGGTGGCCTTATCGGCGATTATTTAAACAAGACTTTAAGCATATCGGTCAATTAATAAGGCGATTCGGTATGCGGGTAGATGTTCATGCTGATCAATTTAATGTCATTAACAGTACTAATCCTAAGGTGGTTGAGAATACCATTCGTAATCTTCTATATCTGGCCTATATGCTAGATGATATGCAATATCCAGAAGGAAAAATTATTATACATGTAGGAAGTGCACAGGGAGGTAAACAAGCCTCTCTAGAACGATTCATTACCCATTTTAAATATTTCCCAAAAGAAATAACAGATAAAATTATCATTGAAAATGATGATAAAAGTTTTGATATTTTGGATGTTCTAGAGCTTTGTCATCGTCTGGATTTACCCATGGTGCTTGATGCACATCATTATCTTTGTAATAATCGTGGTGAAAATCTATACGACTATATAAAAGAGATCTTTCACACATGGCATGGCGATCCATTCATTCCTAAAATTCACTATTCCAGCCCAAAAGAGTCTCCTCTTGACCGACGCCATAGTGATTTTATTGAGGCAAAATCTTTTGTAGCTTTTATAGAGAAGATGAGAGACCATGTTTCTTGTGATTATGATGTTATGTTTGAAACCAAGAAAAAAAGACCAAGCTTTATTTAGGCTAATGCATGAGTTAAAAGACATGGATCTTTCTTGGGAATTTACGGATAATACCACCATAAAATTATAGGAGTGACAAGATGTTTAATCCAACAAGAGTACTCATTGAAAAAGAGGCCTTGGCTTATCCACGAGGCAAAGAATTACATGAGATGTTTCAAAAAAAAGGTGCCGTCATTGTCATGTTAGAAAGTGCACGAACCAAAGGCATTCCTGGTGTGAGCAAAAAAGAAAAGTATATTGAAGGGAAAAATACCCTTGTTATTGGCGTTAGGAAAAGTCTGGATTTTCAAACATGTAAACCATCTGCTCATTACCAATTACCATTGGTTACAGGATGTCTTGGTCAGTGCGAGTATTGTTACTTAAATACGAGGTTAGGCGATAAACCATATACTAGAGTATATGTTAATATAAAGGAGATATTGCAACGTGCTAAGAAGTATATTGATAGTCGTGAGGGCATAACAATTTTTGAAGGAGCAGCTACATCCGATCCATTGCCCGTTGAATCCTATACCCACGCTCTTAAAGAAGCCATAACCTTTTTTTGCGGAAGAAGAGCATGGAAGATTTCGATTTGTGACCAAGTACACTCAGATAGAACCTTTATTAAACTTAGATCATAAAGGACATACAACCATTCGTTTTAGTATAAACACCAATAAAGTCATCACCAGTTATGAGCACCGAACCCCATCCATGGCAAAACGTATAGAGGCAGCATCTAAAGTCATTGATGCAGGTTATCCAACAGGATTTATCATTGCACCTGTGTTTTTGTATGATAACTGGAAAACAGATTATAAGCTATTAATAAAAGAATTGGCAAAAGAAATACTTAGGGATAAACATAAAGATATTACATTTGAAGTTATTTCTCATCGTTATACCACCAAGGCAAAAAATCGTATTATGGATATTTTTCCTCATACAACACTCCCTATGGAGGATAGCCAACGTAACTTTAAATACGGGCAATTTGGATATGGTAAATATGTCTATGACAAAGAGCAATTAAGGGACATGAAAATTTTTTTTGAAGAGCAATTAGATAACTATTTTTCAAGGAGTAATATAATGTATATTATCTGATAATAGCATTTAAAAAAAAGATGATGCATATAGGCGATAATAGTATTTGTGATAAATAGGATTGATATAGAAACATTTGTATAGGCTTTATTTGATTAACGAACGGGGCTATCTCATAAAAGCAATATTGTAGGCTAGAGGTTTTTGACATAACATTATTTGCTTTTATGAGACAGCCCCGTTTGCTATTTAAAACTTTATTCTTTTGATAACAGATCGATCCTTAAGCTTAACCTAAAATGCTTATTTTATTACATATCAAACAATGCCCGAATCTCTTCTTCTCCTAATTTAGTTAAGAGGGTCTCACCAGGTTTAATGACAGCATCAATCATGGATTTCTTACGTTGTTGAAGCTGGTAGATGCGTTCTTCAATTGTACCAGCTGTAATGAGCTTAAATACCTGAACCGATTTATTCTGTCCGATGCGATAAGCTCTATCAGTAGCTTGATCTTCTACGGCTGGATTCCACCATGGATCATAATGGATGACCATATCTGCACCTGTTAAGTTAAGACCTGTTCCACCTGCTTTTAGAGAAATCAAGAACACACTGGTATCACCTGAATTGAAGTTATGCACCATATCTCTTCGATTCTCAGGTGATGTTGAACCGTCCAGATAGTAGTTGGAGATTGTATATTGATCTAACAAATCTCTTATCATACTTAACATACTGGTGAAGCCAGAAAAAATAAGAATGCGGTGACCACTTTCAACGGCATCTGTAACCAATTCTAGAAGAAGCTGTAATTTACCGCTATCACCTGTGTAATCATCAATAAATGTGGATGGATGACAACAGATTTGGCGGAGCCTTGTAAGGGCAGCTAATACCTTAATAGCACTTCGATTAACACCTTTATTTTTAAATTCAATAGCCAAATCTTTTTTTTATTTGCTGCATATAGCCTAAGTATATTTTTTTTCTGGCTCTCCGTCAGTTCTGTGGTCATCTTGGTTTCAATCTTAGGCGGTAATTCTGTTAGGACATCTTGTTTTAAGCGACGAAGAATAAAAGGACGTATCTGGGTATTCAATTGCTGTAAAGCTATTTCATCTTGATGCTTAATAATTGGGCGTTCATATTGAACAATGAACTTCTTGTGACTCAACAAATACCCTGGAAGTATAAAATCAAAAATAGACCATAATTCAGTCAATGAATTTTCAATAGGTGTACCTGTTAAGGCAAAGCGTATTTTTGACCGGATCAGCTTAACGGTCTTAGCGTTAAGGGAACTGGGGTTTTTAATATGCTGAGCTTCATCAATAAAGCAATATTCAAAGGTATAGGCGTCATAGTCCTCTATATCTCGCTTTAGTAAGCCATAGGAGGTTATAATCACATCACTGCTCTTAATAGCATCAAATAGCGCTTCACGGTCATTTCTTGGCCCCGTAATGACCAGTACCTTCATATGGGGGGCGAACTTATTAATCTCATCTTCCCAGTTATAGACTAAGGAAGTGGGAGCAACCACTAAGGAAGGGTTGCCGGACTTTGTTGATTGTATAAGGGCTATGGATTGTAAGGTCTTTCCAAGACCCATATCATCTGCTAATATACCCCCCAAAGCCATAATAAGCCAAAGTGCGTAGCCATTTAAAACCTAGTTTTTGATAATCTCTAAGAATATTTGCAAGGTCCTCAGGAGGTGTGAAATGCATATCCCCTGGTTCTTTTATATCACTCACTAATTTTTTGAAGCTTTGGTTACGATTGAAAACTTTTATATGTTTATCCCGTAGTAGTGAGTCCATATATAAAGCACGGTATTTTGGGATTTCAATAATCGCCTTGTCAAAATCTTTGGCAGATAGATTCAGCTGATTAATCAATGTACCTACATTTTCAGTTTCTTCATTATCAAGAGGTAAAAACCCACCGTTCTTCAGTTTAAAATAACGTTTTTTCTCCTTGAGAGATTTCATAATAGCTGATAACTCTGATTGATCAATACCATCAATGTTAAAGGTAAATTCTAGCATATTAGAGGTCTCATTAAGCTTGATGCCACCACCAATAGCGTGTTTCTCCTTAATATGGATGTTTTTAAAATTCTCAGAGTAATAGATTGTAGCCATTTCTTGTAACTTAGGGAGATAATAGTATATAAAATCATAGAGAGCATCTTCATGGTCAATGGTGAAAAAATCATGCTCTTCCTTCTGAATACATGAGGCTTCTGCTAGTAAGGATAATATATTAGATTCTTTCTTTATATCCTGCACAAGAATTAAATCGGGTGGTAAGTTAGGCTCATTAACGGGTATAACACCTATTTTATAGTCACCATAGTTAAAGGTCACGGTACCTTTTACTGTATTGAAATATTTATCCAAATAAATTTCACATATGAGATCTTCGGTATAGAGCTTCTGTTTGATTTCTGTATCCATAGATACGGTGCCCATTTCCTTAAGAGCAGGAAGAATAGACGAAACAAATTTATGTTTATACCGATCGCCAAGTTCAATGGACTTGCTTTCATTATTAAAGGTTTTATATATAACCTGAAATAGACGCTGCTTTTCTTGGTCTAATTTATAGATATTATCATCATAGAAAACATACTGACAATCTTTCGTAAGTGGAAAGAAATTCAAATAATCTTTAATGGAAATACATATCTCATGCTCCGTTTTGGTCACATCAAATACCATGTTGATATCTGTTAATATATGACAATCTCTAAAAATAATATCATGATAACTCATATGAAAAGAGCGATCTTCAAGTAGAGATAAGGTTTTTTTTAACATAAATTTCAGGGATAGCTAAGTTATTTTTTTTATTAGATGAATTAAATCCGCTATAACTACTTTCTTGCTTAATAAAAGCTTCCATTTGAAAATAGTCACCTAGTGTATTTAAAAAAGTATCATCAATGTCATTGAAATAGTGATAGGAAGAATCATAGTTAAATTCTTTACCAAAATTCAGTCGACCCTTTTTTTTATATTGTCTATAAAACTCATCAAAGTTTTTTTAAGGCATATAGGCGTTTTTCACCTACCCTTAGCCGATAGGACGAGGTAACATAGCGATTGGTAACATCCACAGGGTAAAAAGTGATTTCCAGGTTCACCATGGTTTTGGCTTGGTGTTTCCACATACCTTTTGTAAGAGCATCAGAAAAATTCTCAATAATATGGTCGTAGGATTTCTGAACGGCATGTTTATTGAATGCTTCTTTTTTATATAGAATGGTAAGTAATGCTGCTACAATATGTTTACAAATACCTGTATATTTATGATACGCCTGACAATTACATTCTGTATAGTTAATTTTCCCTGTATTATTGTCGAATTCGATCAGGACATTATAGAGGTCATTTCCTTGGACCTTAACTTCAAAAAAAATCATGATAAAACTCTATATCGTTCACATGCCCTTTGTTATAATATTTTACACCACGCATAAAAGTGGTATCATTACATAATTTTCGGATATCAACGAGAGAATATTGAATCACCCAATCACCTACCTTAATTTCACCTTGATAATAATCCTTGCAGCATTTTAATATAAATTTGCGTTATCTATTATTATATCATTTATTTGGCATGTATAAAACAATTTCCGCTAAATCTTTTTCATCCATATAAGTCAATCATTACTAAATACTTTTGACACCATTACCATTATTATGACCCAATAGAGTTAGTTATAAGAGACATCAACATGTATAATGATGACTTAATGCTATTGATGGTTCGCTTTATATAGTGTATAATTTTTTTAGAGAAAATGATATATGGAAGGATGGTAGGCATAATGACTAAATATAAATTATTTATTTTTGATATGGATGGTGTCATCACTGAAACAAGTGAGCAACATTATCAAGCATGGAAACAATGTGCTAATGAGTTGGGAATCGAAATTGATCGTACATTTAATGAGAAATTAAAAGGTGTGTCAAGAATGGATTCACTTGAGCGTATTTTAGCATATGGTAACCGTGCCAACGATTTTACAGCAGAAGAAAAAGCAGAACTGGCTTTTAAGAAAAAATGAAAATTACAAAGAAATGATCCTTAAGTGTACGAAAGAAGATCTATTTGAAGGTGTGAAGACGCTTTTTGAAGGACTAAAAGAGAAAGGTATCAAGATTGCAATTGGAAGTGCTTCTAAGAACGCACCGACACTTGTTAACTTATTAGGTATCAAAGACTATATCGATTATATTGTTGATCCAGCATCTGTTGAAAAGGGTAAGCCAGCCCCTGATATCTTCTTAAAAGCTGCTCATGACTTGGGGGTAGACCCAACAGAATGTGTAGGTGTTGAGGATGCTGAAGCAGGTGTAGAAGCCATTAAGTCAGCAGGCATGTTAGCAGTAGGTATTGGAGACGCATCTGTTCTTAATCAAGCGGATATAGTATATCCTCATACAAAAGATATTCATTTAGCAGACATTTTATAAAAGAAAGCCATCGTATGGTTCATTTGAATAGCATATAATGTATATAAAAGAGGTTGAGCCACGGTTATGGTTCAACCTTTCCTAGTCTTATAAGAAGCTCTACTTTCTATTTTGTAAATTCTACCAAATAATTGTTTATTTAATTAATTTTTTTACTGTTATAATTTTATTAACGTAAGTATTATAATATTTAAAGCATTATTAACACTTATTATTCTGCAATATATTGAATTTTATAATTATATATATTACACTTAGAGTTAAGGTATCTATAGACCTTAATAAATATCTGGGAGGATTAAGCATGAGAAAATTCAAGAAATTAAGTAGTATCTTAGCTATTGCCTTAGTATTATCCATGATGTGGACAAGTTTTGCAATGGCAGCAGAGACACATGTGGTGCAACCAGGGGAAATGCTCTGGAAAATCGCAGAGAAATACGAAATGGATTGGGAAGAGTTAAGTAAGTACAATAATTTAAAGAATCCACATCTTATATATCCAAATCAAGAAATCAAAATTCCTGATAGTGAAGAGAAAATTACGAATGAAGAAGTGAAAATTAGTTTGCTAGGTACATCAGATTTACATGGACGTATCTATGCCTATGACTATGCAACAGACAGTCCAGATACAGATGCAGGACTAGCTAAGATTGCTACATTAGTCAAAGCAGAAAGAGCTAAGAATCCTAATGTTATCTTAATGGATTGTGGTGATACAGTTCAAGATAATAGTGCTGAGTTATTTAATAACTTACCTGTTCATCCAATGGTTATGGCTATGAATAGCATGGGCTATGATACTTGGACAATTGGTAACCATGAATTTAACTTTGAAAAAACGTTTATTACAAAGAATGTTGAAGGTTTTAAAAATGATGTATTAGCTGCCAATATTTACAAGGAAGATGGTACACGTTTTGTTAAGCCTTATACCATTATTGAAAAAGAGGGTGTTCGTGTAGCAATTGTTGGACTTATGCCTCCACATGTACCTGTTTGGGAAGCTAGTTCTCCAAGTCACTTTGAAGGTTTAACTTTCAAAAGTACTGTTGATGAAGCTAAAAAAGTTGTAAAAGAATTAGAAGGTAAATACGATGTTCTTGTTGGTGCATTCCACCTTGGAGAAGAAGGTGAGCACGGTTATGAAGGCGCTGCAGATATCGCCAACGCTTGTCCTGAATTTGATGTGATGTTCTTAGGACATGCCCACTCTAAGGTTAACGATGTTGAAGTAAATGGCGTGAAATTAATTGAGCCTGGTCGTTATGGTTGGGCACTTGCAAAAGCAGAAGTAGCTCTATCAAAAGGTAAAGATGGATGGACAGTTGATGGTGTAACAACAGAAAACATTGAGACAAAACCTGTTGAAGAAGATAAAGACATTATGAGCGAATTTGCTTTTGTACATGATGAGTCTGTAGCTGATGCTAACCTTGTTGTTGGAACAATTTCTGATGATTTTGTTAAACGTGTTGATTACATCACTGGCGAAGCAAAAGTAACCACTATGCCTACAACACAAATTGAAGATACATCACTTATTGATTTTATCAACGAAGTACAGATGCATTATGCTGAAGCAGATATTAGTTCAGCGGCAGCATTCAAAACAGATATGAACTTATTACAAGGCGATTTCAAAAAAGAAAGATGTTGCTAACATCTACAAGTATCCTAACACATTAGTTGGTGTGAATATCACGGGTGCTAACTTAAAATCCTATATGGAGTGGTCTGCAAGTTATTATAATACATATGAAGAAGGCGACATTACTATAAGCTTTAATCCGGAGATTCGTGGTTATAACTACGATATGTTTGCTGGCGTAACCTATGATATTGATATATCAAAAGAAGCTGGTGCGCGTGTGACTAATCTCTTATTTAATGGTGTGCCTATCGATGATACTAAGATTTATAAATTAGCGGTTAACAACTACCGTTTTGGTACAATTATGGGTCTTGGTCTTGTAACAGCAGAAGATAAGTATTTTGATTCCTATGAAACAATGCAAGATGCAGGTCGTATTCGTGACTTAATCATCACCTATGTGAAAGATGTAAAGATGGGTGAAGTAACACCTACTTGCGATAATAACTGGAAGCTTATGGGCATGGATTTAGAGAGCTCAGTTAAAGATACTGTATATCAAATGATTATCGACGGTGAGCTTACAATCCCTACTTCAGAGGATGGTAGAACACCTAATGTTAAGTCTATTAACGTAAACAAGTTAGTTGAAGACGGTATTATCGAGATGCCAGTTGAAGAAGTTAAGGATGCCGCATAGATTAAAAGAGTAACTATATTAAAAGGTGGGTTTATATATAACCCGCCTTTTTCTTTTGGGATAAATAAACGAAGAATATATAAAATAAATAACAAGATCATTATGTACTTGACTATCACTCAAAACATGATAAAATATAGTACAGATGTGCAAATATGTTTCCGTAGCTCAGCAGGATAGAGCGACCGCCTCCTAAGCGGTAGGCCGTGGGTTCGAATCCCGCCGGGAACGCTGATTATACAAGGCTTTGCCAGCAGTAGATGAACAAAAAGGGAAAAAAGACCTCAAATTAAGGTCTTTTTTATTTTGGAATGAAGCTGATAGACTATTCATATATAAGAATCGTAAGTAGCATTATATGCGTATATACGAATTTACATCTAGCAGTTTTGAATTTCTGCTACAAGTTGTCCCATAGAAACAGTTGCGCTTGCATTATTAGCTAATGTTGCATCTTGGCTTACTGTCACAGCAGTAACTCTTACAAAATAATCCGTACATCCTGTACAAGCTGATGCACATAGACATATATTAAAACTAAATGTATCCGTTGTTTCTAATGTTTGTATAGCGTTACCAGTAGTAGAAAGTGGTAGCGCAGATAAAAATCTTCTATATGTCCAATTGCCGATTGTTATTTCACTTCCTCCATTACGTTTACAAACCAATTCATAAAACAGAACAACTTCTGCGTCACTTAACGCATTGGCATCTGCTATAGGGGTTAATACAGCGCTAATCTGACTTGTAAACATAAGGTCTGTAATAGGTTTGCAAAAGCATGAAGTATCGACAGCAACATTAGCAGCTGTAAATGTTTGCCCAGTAGATGTAAACATCATTGTACCCCCTGATGTTCCGCATTCTAATAATATTTTCTTTGGACATGGACTTAATGGTTTGCATACAGCACAGTCTTTTTTCCTTATTGCAACAACAGTCTTTTTTGATAATCGTTATTACACTTAATATATCCTGACATTAAATATCACCTCCTATTTTGAAAATAGTTTTTAAGTCAACAAGAGTTCTTTACTTTCATAAGAAATATGTGTTGACTCCAATGACACAGTATACTTCTTTTCTTATATTACATGTTATGTTATTCATAAAATTAGTGTGCCAAGCATTGTAAAGCGTGCATAGTGGCTTATTCGAATAGTAATACTCACTTGTTGTGTGAATTTGTATATTATGTAATATGAAGGTGTAAAGAAAAATTTATAAGAAAAAATGTTAAATGGAGGGATGTACGTGGCAAATAGTTGTTGTAAATATGAGCAAAAAAAAAGTGTGTTTAACATGTGGTGAAGGGACTGGAAGTAGGACCTTTACAGCAGTAGATGATATACCATATCAATTAGCTTATATGACTATTGATACAGACTGTTTATATAAATCTGAGATAGTAATAAAATTTTCTAGTCTTGTACAAATGGAGGCATTAGGAAGTGGTGCGACAATTCGTTTACGATATGAATTATTTAGAGTGGGTTGTGGTGAGCAACCACAATCTTTAGGAATTTGGATGTATGAAGAGGTTGGTAGTGCCCTTGTCGTTTTTGAGAAACAAGAAGAATCCTTTAGCTTTATCTTTTGTGGATGTATAGACATTACTGAATGCTGGGACTATTTTGTACAAGTTACACCTGTTGAAATCAATGAGGCAAATGTAACAGTAAGCAATGGAAGAATAGCTGCATTAGCACAATCTGGCGGCAGCTTTTCCGAAAATAGTTGTGATGATATAGTATTAACATGCGGTCAAGGAAATGGAAGTGTAGTTTTTAGACAAGCAACTATATCACAAGCACCTGTGGAAATAGCACATGTTGCAATGGATACATCCTGTTTATTTAAGCCAGAAGTGTTGATTGAGTTTTCGAGTGTTATTAGTAGTGCGTTTAGAGTGCAGGACGTTCTTTTAGAATTTGAATTGTTTAGAGTATGTAATGATAGTGACCCCTTAAGCCTTGGGGTTTGGAGATTTGAGAGAACCAATACGAATATACCATCGGCTATAGACAATGCTTTCACTTTTGTCTTTTGTGATAAGATGTTGTGTTCAGGGTGCTGTGCGTATTTTGTCAGCGTTAAAGGCATTCAGTTAAATGTAGCAGATCCAGCAATTTATTTAGGGGTGACAGTTGATAATGCAAGAATAACAGCAGTTTCCCAGTCATCAAAGAGAAATTTATGTAACAATAATGAAATAAAGGGTACTTGTAACAAGTATATTCAAAAGGACTATAAGGCTAAAAAAAAGTGTATTGGAATGTGGTAATGGTGTAGGAAGTAATACATTTACTTCATCCAGTGATTCAGTCTTTCAATTAGCTCACACAACAATAGATACAAGCTGTTTACATAAGCCTATTGTTAATATTGAGTTTTCAAGTATAGTAAGTTTTGAAAAACTTGTGGATGAAGGAAATGCTCAATTGCGATATGAATTGTTTAGAGTATGTCATAATAGAAAACCCATATCACTAGGTATTTGGTTTATATCCCGAATAGACTTTAGAATTATTGATCGATCAACCAATTCCTTTGATTTCGTTTATTGCGATTGGATGCCTTGTCCTTCATGCTGTGATTACTTTGTGACCGTTAAACCCGTAGAAATAACAGAAGGTGATATTACTGTAACCGTTAGTAATGGAAGAATGGCTGCGTTAGCTCAAGAGGAATAGTATGTGAATGCTAAATTCTGTGATAGGTTGTTACAGTTGATTTAAAACAAGAGATTGAAGACTCTGTAATCACAAAAATGATTAACAGAGTTTTTTTGCTGTATGGACATAATTAATAAAAAGTCCATATAAATTTGAATTTCTATCTATTGTTTATACCCAAGAAAAAGCTTAAGATAAATATATCAAAATCAGATAAGCGAAAGATACTGCTAAGCAGTATGGTGGGTCATTGAAGGGAGTGGGCTAGTTATGGGGATTAGCATAAACAAGAAAAAGAAAGTACAGGAGATTCGTACGAAGAAAAGTCTATGGAGTCGAATGAAGAAACATTGGATTCTATATGTCATGTTGTTGCCTTGTTTGGCTTACTTCTTAGTCTTTAAATATATTCCAATGGGCGGTTTGTTACTAGCATTTAAAGAATTTAAGTTTAATAAGACCCTATTACAGAGTCCATGGGTTGGATTTCAGTATTTCGAAACATTCTTCTCTAATTATCAATTTCCTTTATTGGTTAGAAACACCCTTGTTATCGGATTAATTAAGATTGTCTTAGAGTTTCCATTTCCTATTATCTTAGCGCTAATGCTTAATGAAGTGAAACATCAAAAGTTTAAGAAATTATCTCAAACCATTTCGTATTTACCACATTTTATATCATGGGTTGTAGCCGTAGCTATTGTTCAGAGAGTTCTAGCACCAGATATTGGGCTACTCAATCAATTTAAAGAATTTCTGGGATTATCAGGCGAAACATTCTACTTAATGGAAGAGAACTATTTCTATCGAATTTTATTCTCTATTGATTTATGGAAGGGCATTGGATGGGGATCTATTATCTATCTGGCAGCTATATCTGGCATAGATCCACAACTCTATGAAGCCGCCAGGATAGATGGCGCTCACAAAGGTCAAGAGATATGGCACATTACATTACCAGGTATTCGAACCACAGCAGGTATCCTTTTTATTATGGGGTTAGGTGGATTAATTTCTACAGGCTTTGAACAATTAATGTTATTGAGAACACCAGGTAATATGAGTCTAGCAGATACATTGGATGTCTATGTGATTAAAACAGGACTTACAGGAGGACAATATGGATATGCCACTGCTGTTGGTTTGATACAAGGCATTGTGGGACTCATATTGGTGGTTAGCGCTAATAAATTAAGCAAGAAGTACAGTGAAGTCAGTGTATGGTAGAAGGTGGCACTTCTATGATATAGAGAAGTATTCAAAAAATATTTAGGGGGAATTACAATGAAGAAGATAGTATCAATGATCCTTGTTATGGTTTTACTAGGTACCATGTGTCTTGCTGGTTGTACCAAAAAGCAAGAAAAAGATACCAGTACGGATAACAATGTGGCTCAAGAGTCTGATGATAAGCCAGATACGTGGATAGCTGATCGCCATATTGTTTTAAGAACTTTTGATGAGGATATTGGGTTAGGTTTACCGGATGATCAGGTGAATAATGAAATAGCGCAAAAGATAAAAGAGTTAACAGGAATTACATTTGAAGTGCAGTATACAGCAGCTAATAGTAGTAAAGAAGCCCTTATGACAGCATTAGCTTCTGGGGATCTACCAGATGCCATTAGTTATTATCTTAATCACTCGGCTAGACCAGAGATGGGTATTGTACTAAAGGCTGCCAGAGAAGGCTTATTCCATGACGTAGCACCTTATTTAAAAGACACAAATGTATATTCTAAATATTATGAGCCAGGGTATTTACCAACGGACTCTTACAAGAACATTATCCAAAGAGAAGAGTTTGATGGTGCTACATACATTGTACACATGCGTGTTCCTAGAACGGAAACAGCTCAAGATTATAAAATGCGAGGTGGTATGTTTATTCAGAAATCTATCGTCGATGCATTGGGGATTAAGCCTTGGGAAGTACGTACACAAGATGATCTCTACCAATTACTGAAACAAGTAAAGGCAGGAGATTTCAAAGACGTTAACGGTAAGTCCATTACACCTCTTGGTCCATCTATATGGGGGGGAGCAATGCGCCACTATACCAATACGAACATTACACTTGGTAATAATGGAGACGGTTTTGGTCTTGTAGATGGTAAGATTACCCACGAAGCGGAGACAGACCTTGTAATGAAACAAGTGGCATTCTATCGTCAATTATTAGACGAAGATCTGATACATCCAGAGTTCTTTACCATGGATGGTACGCGAGCTGAAGAAGCCTGTCGTTCTAACTCTTTTGGTATTATAGCAGACGTTCATAACCATATGGATATCTTTGAAGATACAATATATTATCCAGTAGGACCCCTTCTTGATTATGAAGGCAACGACATCGAGTTCAAGTCCGGTAAAAGTGGATATGGTGCATGGTCTATTCCAGAAACAACGAAGAATCCAGAAGAGATCGTTAAATTTGCGGACTTCATGGCATCGGAGCAAGGTAGATTATTATGGCATTATGGTATTGAAGGTAAACACTATGACGTGGTTGATGGTAAGCCTATGGTTAAACAAGAAATCTTAGACTTATTAGAAAGTGATTCGAATGCAGCATTGCAGTTAAATATCTGGATGGGTGGAGCAGGTAGTCAGTGGGGTGTACCTTTTGGCCGTACGGATGAAGATTTTGAAGCAGATTATGGTGAGTTAATCTATGGTAGCAAGCTAGACTCATCCAAACAAGAATTACCACTATCTCTCTATAATTATGGTCGTGATATGCGTCAACCTGAAGTTGTTTATAAAGAGGGGTTCGCTCCAAATGCGTATCTTAATGATTGGGAGAATGTGACGGAGCTAAAACCAATACTAGATCAATTCAAAGACCTTAAGATTAAAGCAATCTATTCCAAATCCATGGAAGAAGCCAAGAAAATATTTGATAACTATCGTAAGCAATTAGATAAAGCAGGACTGCAAGACTTTAAAGCTCATTTGACAGACTTATATGAAGAAGATCCAAAACAATTGAGATTCCGATAGAGCTGAGATGTACAAGGGGGCTGTCTCAAAAAAAGCAAATAACGACAATAGGGTAGTCTTGCTTTTATGAAACAGCTCCTGTTACTTGAAAAGAGGGTGTAATCCATGAATAAAAAAAATAACACAAGTTCTTTTAGACGTATTTTCTATGTACTTAACATCGTATTGTTAACGCTATTGTCACTATCTATTTTATTACCCATACTCAATATTGTAGCCCTATCCTTTAACGGCGGTAAAGATGCTGCTATGGGTGGTGTATATTTTTGGCCTCGAGCATTCACGTTGGATAATTATAAAGCTGTATTTAGTGATAATCGTATTATTACAGGATACAAGGTTACCATCATGCGAACAGTCATTGGCACAGCGTCAAGTGTATTTTTAACAGCCATGGCGGCTTATGCGTTGAAGAGGAAGTCATTGCCTGGAAGACGATTAATAACCTTTCTCATATTCTTTACCATGCTTTTTAGTGGTGGCACAATCCCATATTACATGGTTCTACGAAATACAGGCTTATTAAATACATTTTGGGTATACGTGATTCCTTCACTATACAGTACGTGGAACATTATTATGATTCGTACCTTCTTTGAAGGTATTAGTATAAGTTTAGAAGAGTCTGCCAAATTAGATGGCTGTAATGACTTCACGGTGTTTATGAGAATTATTCTACCATTAAGCAAGCCTGTTATTGCCGTCATTGCGCTTTTTAATGGTGTTGCACATTGGAACGATTGGTTTACAGGTGCTTATTTTGTGACCAATGCGGATTTGCATCCGGTTCAAACCATTTTACAAGAGATGCTAACCACCCAATCCAAATTAAAAGAACTTATGTCCAATTCCTATGAAGCTGTCCAATTTGCTAAGCGAGTTGTGACAGGAGAATCACTTAAAATGGCTACCATCGTCGTATCAACATTACCTATTATCATGGTATATCCCTTTATACAAAAATATTTCGCTAAGGGTGTTATGATTGGTGCGGTAAAAGAATAATAGCGGATACATAGATATGCAAGTATATGAGAGGTGAGAAAGAGAGGGATAGAATGTTAAAAACAAATAGACACCGTTTAGTCATGCAAGCAGCCCAAGCTTATATGAAGACCCCTTGCACAGCTAATTCCTATTATATAACGGAAGATGGCATGGCTGTAACGCTGCCAGCTATGGGAGGGATTACCTACAACGTAAAAATAGGTGACCCTGTTTTTGGTTGGATGGGTGACCATATAGAGCCAGGTGTAACCATAAAGAATGACAACGATGAAGCCAATGATGCACTTTGTAATTTAGCATGTATTGGAAATGAAGCCATGGTTGTCTCCGGTGATGCAAAAGGTATAAAAGGATATGTAACTGGCTTACACGGAGGTGTAGAGCATACCATCATACACTTTGAAGAGGGACTTGAACAGATGAAAATAGGTGATGAGGTTCTCATTAAGACTTATGGTATGGGTCTCAGCCTAGAGGATTATCCAGACATCCAAGTCATGAATATTGACCCTGAGCTATTCATGAATCTTGGGATACAAGAAAAGGATGGTAAGCTGATAATACCTGTAGTAGGCATTGTGCCACCCTATCTTATGGGTTCGGGCATTGGATGTGCTAGTTGTAGTAGAGGAGATTATGACATCATGACCACAGATAAAGAAGCCATTAAAGCACATCACTTAGATCAATTGCAATTTGGTGATATGGTCTTACTGAAAGACTGTGATAATACTTATGGGCGAGCATATTTAAAAGGAGCAGTCAGCGTGGGTGTGGTTATCCATGGTGATTGTGTAAGGATGGGTCATGGACCAGGTGTAACAACCATTATGACTTGTAAAAGTACGCGTATCGAAGGTATGATAACCAAGGATGCCAATATATCTAAGCATATAAAGCCCAATTAATTCAGCAATTATCTGAAAGTCTCAGTCATGTAAATAATGACCCGTTTATTTTTACTCTAACTTTAAAGAGACAAAGACAACCCCTGGGTAACGTGATATAATAGATGTAGCATGAGGCGTGTATATCATAATAGGGTGATTAGAATGAAAAACATTGTATCCACGTTACTTCGAAAATTTAACATAGACCTTAAGATATCCGTTAAATTAATTGCTTTCAGTATTGTGATCAGCACAGTACCGTTATTTTTTTTGAGTCTTGTATTTGATAATCGGACACAGGATTATTATGCGGAAAAAATTAAATGAATCTTACCAACAAGTTGTTAGTCAATACATTGCTAATCTTAATTATAAAGTCGAAATCTATCAGACCTATCTAACGAATATCGGCGTTAATCAAAACATTAATTCCTTACTTAGACACAAGAATGATTATACTCATCAAGAAATCTATGATATTGGGAAGAAGATATCAACAGAAATTGGGCTACTCATCGGAACCAGAAGCATATCAGAGCTTCGAAACATTATGGTGTATATCTATGATGAATCCTTACCCATCTATTCACCTAAGGTGACCAATGTCAAGAAAGTACATGATGAGGATTGGTATATCGAGATACATAACGACGTGAATAAAGGATATGTTTTTTATGATATTAACGATCATTTTAAAGATATGCTATCCTTATATAAATTAATCATTGGTGTCAATGATGAGAACTATGGTGAACGTCTAGGATTCGTTAAGCTGGATATCAATACAGACGGCTTTTTTCGGTTTGAAGACGGGTCTAATAAAACGAAGAAAGGTGTGTACGTCTTAGATGGAACAGGGCAATCCATGTGGGGAAATGGGGATATGGACATTGCTGATATCAGTACACACATACAGCATGAAATACAATCATCGGAAAGTGGTACAAAACTTATTGAGATAGATGGGGTTACGAAACGGCTGTTCTATAAGACGATACCTATGTATGGTTGGAAAGTTCTCTTTCTATTTGATACACAAGGAATTGACAATTATGCAAATGAAACACGACAGACAATTATTATCTATCTTATTATACTTGTTCTCATTGTCATGGGGATCATTTTCCTTTTTTCTAAGAAATTCTCAGGGCGAATTGATTTGATTATTAAGAAGATGGAGAAAGTAGAAAAAGGAAATCTGAAAATCACAGATAGAATTCAAGGACATGATGAAATAAGTGTCTTAGATATGCATTTTAATGAGATGGTCTATCGGTTAGAGGAATTGATTAATAGTAATTACGTTCAGAAATTAGAGAGACGAGAAGCGGAATTAAATGCGCTACAGTTTCAGATTAACCCCCACTTTCTTTACAATACCCTAGAGTCGATTAACTCACTAGCGGCCATTCATGAGTGCTATGAAATATGTGAGATCAGTCATAAATTAGGGGAAATGTTCCGTTACAGTATGAACAAAGATACCAGTGAATATGTTTTTCTAGAGAATGAAATAGAGCATATTAGGAACTATATTTACATACAGAGTATACGTTTTAAGGACCGGTTTGAAGTTTTCTATAATCTAGAGAAGCATACAAAAAGGCTTAAGATATTACGGTTCATTTTACAACCTATTGTTGAAAACGCCATTATTCATGGTTTTAGGAATAAGAAAACGAGGAGTTGTCTGGAGATATCCACTTATTTAGAACAGGAATGCCTGTACATAAAAGTAATGGATGATGGTCACGGAATGTCTCAGGAGCAGGTTGAACAGTTGAATTATTATATTAACGAACGGGATGAGTCTATATATGGAGAATACAAGAAGAGCATAGGTATTAAGAATGTCAATATGCGTATTAAACTGTCATGTGGAGATCCTTATGGTATTCGTATAGAAAGTAAGGAAGGTATGGGAACCGTTGTGATGGTTAAGTTACCAATCAATACATAGGTTCATGTGGTTGAAGGGGGGATTAAGTATGTATAGGGTGTTAATTGTGGATGATGAGGCATTAATCCGTCAAGGAATAATAGCCAAATTGAAATATAATCGATTTCAGTGTGAAGAGATATTAGAAGCAGAGGATGGAGAAGAAGCCATGGCTATAATAAAGGCGCAACAACCTCAAATCGTTATAACTGATATACGCATGGCAACCATGAATGGCATTGAGTTAATACAGAAAGGTAAAGAGATATGTCCAAGGACAAGGTTCATTATTGTTAGTGGCTATGCAGAATTTTCTTATGCAGAGCAGGCGATTAATATGGGTGTAGATGGGTATTTATTAAAACCTATAGGAAATGATGCTTTTGTAAAAAACAATTGCCAAAGTATATGGTCAATTAGATAAAGATAAAGCAGTACATCATATACACCATGAGAATCGTGTTCTAGAAGAACATTGCATAAATCTTACCTTAGAGCAGAAGATTAACACCTTGATTCATAGTCAAAAAAACCATGATAATCATGGGGTGGTAAAAACTTTGTTCCAACATGAAGAGAGTTATTATTATATGCTAGCCATTCTGAATATCGATGGAAAGAGCTATTATCAATCTACTTTTAGTTATCAAGATATTGATGTACTCAAATTCAGTGTGGTTAATATTTGTGATGATATAGCATGCGATTGTAAGAAAGAAATCATTCATAACTTAAAAGATCGTAATCAAACACTGATCCTCTGTTATCATAAATCACCTCATACCTTGAAACATGCTGTAGATAAGTTTCTCATGGACGTATATAGTAAAATCACCAAACTCCTTAGTATATCCCTTACCATAGGCATTAGTGCCGTAGGTGATACGGTTAATAGTAGTCTCTACGAGCAAGCAAGGGAAACCTTAAATACCCGTTTACTCTATGGTGAGAACAAAATTTATAAATATGAGAATCAATCCAATAAAGCTAAGATAGCTTTACCTCTTAATGATCTTAATCTACTTCAAAAAAGCATCGAAAGGTATGATTTAAGCAGTATCAAAGTAGTCTTGCAGGACATCTTTTCAAGGAGGTATATGAAAGACCATACATCTACTTATATCCGTATGGTGTGGTTTGAAATCACCAATTTATTGATTAAAATATGTAATGACCTCAGCATGGATACGGTGTCACTATTTAACCAATTATTACTTACTGAAGATGTTGTAAACCAATTTGAAAATATTGATGAACTGGTTGCCTATCTCTATAGTACTATTTTAAAAATATTTGATTACGGTACCATTAAGGACTTGGACTATAAAAGCCGTATGACATTATGTATCCAGTATCTTGAGCAACACTATCCAGAACAGATTGCTGTTAATGACTTAGCGGCCAGGTTTCATATGACATCGAGTTATTTCTCTACGTTATTTAAAAAAAGAAACGGGCAAAACGGTAGTAAAATATCTTACCCAGTTACGTATTAATCAAGCCTGTAATTTGCTCAGGGAAACAGCTCATAGTGTGGTTGATATCGCCCATATGGTTGGTTTCGAAGACCCACAATACTTTTTTCGGGTATTTAAGAAAGTGAAAGATGTGACACCTCTTGATTATCGAAATAAGAAACAATGGATTATTTAACATCAAATGCTTTTTCACATTTTCACATAATTGTATGATAATTACTCCATATTTTATGTCTATACTAAACTCATAGTTAAAACAACAACTTTTAACTGTATATATTAAACTTAATAGTTACACACCTATTACACTAAGTTTAATATATTTTCCTTGATTTTGTAAGTTGAATTGTTCTAAATAATAGCTGGCTTTATAGATATTATTTAATTCTACTTACAGATATTAGACTTAACAGTTACACACCTATTGAATGAATTAAGAAGGCTTTATTCAATAGTTGGATTTCTTAAATAAGAAATTCAAAAAAATCGTCTTTTAAAGACAAATAATATTAATATGGAGGTTATGCATTATGATGAAGAAGAATTTAGTAGTATTAGGATTAGGTGTATTATTATCAGCAACAATGTTAACACCAGTCAATGCAAGTGAGCTTGCACGAGAAGGTAAAGGTGGTAGAGATTTCTCCATTCAGAAGAATTTTACCATGGAAGACAGAGTTGAATGGCTTAATGGTTCTCTAGAGAAATTAGAAGCAGCTTATGAAGATGGTAGCGTATCAGAAGAGGACTACAATCTTAAGAAAGAAAGAATACAACAGAGCATTGAACTGATTGAAAGTGGTGAACTACCAGCAAGACCCGAAAAACCAGCGCATATAGAAATGACAAAAGAAGAAAAAACTAGAAAAAGTGGATGCCATGTTAGCTAATCTTGAAGAAAAATACAACAATGGCGATATAGACGAAGAACGCTACACTGCTAGAAAAGAAAAAAATGGAAGATATGCGTGTAAAGATTGAAAACGATGAAGAAGTATTCTTTGGTAAAAAAAAGGTGGCAAAAGAGGCAATTTTAAAATAGATTTCCAAAATTTAAGCCAAGAAGAAATATTAGTTAAAATAGACGAGAAATTAGCAAACCTTGAAGAAAAAATATACGGCTGGTGACCTAACGGAAGAAAAATATACGGCAATCAAAGAAAAAAATACAAGACATGCGTACAAAAGTAGAAAACGGTGAGAAAATCTTTGATGGTAAATTAAAAGAGAAGTTTGAAGGTAAAAAAAAGAGAAGGTTTCGGAGATAAAATCAGAGCAAAGAAAGATGGTTTTCAAGCCTTAACAAAAGAAGAACATCTGACTAAGCTTCAAGAGCACTTAACGAACTTAGAGGAAAAACTTAGTGAAGGTGAGATCGATCAAGAAAGATACGATGCGGTAAAAGAAAAGATTAATACGATGATCGAAAGAATCGAAAATAGCGAAGAATAAGATAAGAATAATGTAATGAAAAGAGTAAAACAGTAGGTTAGAGGCTATCCCTCATTCATGTTATAATGAATGGGGATAGCCTTTTTTGTATGTTTTTCTCCATGTTAATAGAATACAAACAATCACTTATTAGATAACAGGTATAAAAATATTCTGTAAGTACAGGTAAAAAAAATCCACCCAACAGGTAAAAAACAATCCATGGCTAAAAGAAGGTCAATTTTATACAATTATATTGTTAGTACATAGAAAGATAGATATAGGAGGAGGAAGTTTTTTATGAGAAGACCATATGTCAAAGGTTTAAGTTTGCTATTAATTGTCACCATGTTAGCGATGTTAGCAGTAGGGTGTACAAAAGAAAAAAGAGCCAGATAAAGATACAGTAGCAAGTGGTGAGAAAACATCAGAAGGTTCAACAAAAGATAATGAAAAAAGAGCCAGATACTAAGCCAGCACCAAAAGGTGGAGCAATCACATTAATGGCATCACAGAACTGGATAAAAGATGTTGATCGTGAATTATTTAAGAAATTTGAAGAAGAGTCTGGTACGGAAGTTAAGATACTATTAACACCTGATAACGGCTATGCAACGCTTCTTGGCACATCACTTTCAGGTGGTAGCAACGCAGTAGACGTATTTATGTACCCAGCAGGTTCAGAAATGATATCAGCTGGTATCCCAGATGTAGCACTGGATCTATCAGGAGAGAAATGGGTTTCTAACTTAGAGCCATGGGCAGCTTCTGCCAACTCCTATGAAGGTAAGATATTAGGGTTTAGTACTTGGGGTATTGATTACGAAGGTATTTTATATAACAAATCTTATTTCAAAGAAAATAACCTTGAAGTACCAACGACTTGGGCAGATTTTATTACGTTACTAGACACCATCAAAGGTCTTGGCAAAACACCTTTATACGAAGGTATTAATGGGGTATGGCACACACAAAGTTGGTTGTACGCTATAACTCCAGCTATGTTAGAAGAAGATGAAGATTTTATAATAAAACTTAATGCATCACCAGATAATAAAATAGCTTCAAGCGCCGTTTTAAAAGAAGGTTTAACCCAGCTATACGATTTATTCCATGCAAAAGAAGGTGGAAAGCCTAAGTACTATACCAATGACGGTCAATCAGAAGATTGGTTTGGTAGTTACCCCGCATTAGTTAATCGTGACGTTGTGATGATGTTTACATACAGTGCCTACGTATCTGAATTAGAAGCAAAAGAGAGTAAAGACGAATGGGGTATGTTCCCACTTCCAATCGCTGGTAGCAAGACAGGTGTATCTAACGGTGGTGGAATCTCTAAATATGTCAATAAAAATAGTAAGAATATTGAAGGCTGTAAAGCCCTTCTTGATTTCTTAGCAGAATCTGATAATCTTGAGACTTACTACGGTGCTCGTAAAGACTTAGTTAGTGCAGCGTTCATGGGTGTGCAATCCGTAAAGCCAACATCGGCAACACAAGAAATTGTTGAACGTTCAGGAAGCTCCGATATGCCAGTGATGATGTTAAAGAACATCTTATACTGGGACCCAGATATGTTTAAGTATTTCCAAGGGTTTGCAGAAGGTTCAACAACCGTTGATCAATTCATGGCAAACATGGATAATTATCGCAAGACATTATTTGAAGCAGCAGCCAATTAATATATAGGATACAATGAATAGAAGGCTGTCAAAATACATTTAGCAAGTTAATATATGTATTGTGACAGCCTTGCTCTATCTATCGGAGGTTACAATATGACAAAAAAAATATATCGCTGGGAGTTCACCATACCAGCACTTGCTTTTTTATTCTGTGTTTTTTATACTCCCTGTTATGCTAGGATTTTATTACTCTTTGACCAATTGGAATGCAATAAAATTATCAGGTGAGGTGGTTAAGTTTGTTGGATTTGATAATTTTAAGAAAATATTAACTACACCAGAGCTTAGAACCGTTATCCTTAGGACGATTTACTTTGGTTTTGTCACCACAATTTTTAAGAATGTTATTGGTTTTGGTCTGGCGCTTATGGTGAACAAAGGTTTAAAATCACGCCATGCACTACGCTCTGTCTTCTTTTTACCGTCCATGTTATCACCTCTTATTATCGGTTTGATATTTGGATCTTTATTTATGACAGATGGTTTTGTCAATCAATTATTATCAAGCATAGGCTTACAAAACCTTGTGACACCATGGTTAACCACCAAATCCACAGCACTAGGAACAACCATGTTTGTAGAGATATGGCGTCAAACAGGATTCAATATGGTTATTTACTTAGCGGGGTTACAACTTATTGACCAAGGATTTTATGAAGCTGCATCCATCGATGGTGCGTCACCATGGCAACAGCTAAGATTTATTACTATTCCACGTATCATGCCTTCATTTGCCATTAACTTATTGCTGAATCTTTCTCAAGGGCTTAAGGCATTTGATATTATTTTTGTATTAACAGGTGGAGGTCCAGCAGGATCTACAGAATTAATTAATACCATGGTGTTTAGGGAATATGGCAAAAAATTATTCGGTATGTCCACAGCCTATGGAGTTGTGGTATTTATTATAACAGCACTATTTGGATTACTAGCAATGAAGATTACCAGTAAGGATCGTGACGCGTAATGGGGGAGATTAGAATGCATGCAAAGAAGAAAAAGAAATATATGAATCTTGGTAAAGGTATTTTCGCTTGGGCTCTATCATTAGTGGTCATCGTGCCCTTTTTTAATTGTATTATTAAATGCATTAAAATCATCTAATGATGCCCTTACCATGAGTTTAACCTTACCAAAATCTATTCATTGGGCAAATTTTAAAAAAGTATGGGAAGTGGGTAATATTCCAAGATCCTATCTGAACAGTTTGATACTCAGTGGTGGATCAGTGACCTTAAGTGTTTTTTTCGCCTCCCTATGTGCTTTTGTTATTGCCCGTAATAAAACGAAGATTAACCGAGGAATCTACATATACTTTGCACTTGGTCTTATGTTCCCAGTGAATATGATAACCGTTGTAAAAGTGATGCGATGGTTTAATTTCTATAATTCACAGTTCGGGGTTGTTGTTCTCTTTACAGCTCTTATATTACCGCTAAGTGTATTCTTGTATTATGGTTTTATCTCCAGTATTCCTACAGAGATGGATGAAGCAGCTATTATGGATGGGGCAGGTGCTTATCGTATTTTCTTCCAGATTATATTTCCGATGGTAAAGCCAGTAACCGTAACAGTCATTATGATTAATTTTCTGAATACATGGAATGATTTTACCGTACCCCTTTATTTATTACCGGACCCTGACAAAGCAGTTGTGGTGCAACAAGTATACAATTTTTATGGCACATTCACAGCCAGTTGGAATCTCGTGAGTGTGACGATTTTATATGCTATTCTTCCAATATTATTCGTATATATTCTGGGGCAGAAGTATATCATATCAGGTATGGTAGCAGGAGCCGTAAAAGGTTAGGTGCTCAACTTATTAAGGTACGTTTAGGACATGAGTGTGTAAGAAAAGAAGATTATTAGGGTAGAGAAGGTATAATTTTTTGAATTATAAAATACCCTCATGTATAATACAAGGAGAAGGACCCTAATAATCAAGGATAAGGTGATGTCATGAAAAAGAAATCCATATCAATACATTTATTTCGTGCTTACGTGGTTTTTTTTTAGTATATTTATATCGGCTCTTTTAATTATTTTTGGTCTGTATGTGGGGGTTGATATCAATCGAAATATTGTAGAAACAAGAGAGCAAATGCTATTGAGCATTAATCAAAACGTGAATAACTTCTTTGAAGATATGAATGATTTTTCCATGACATTAGTCAATTCTAAACAGTTTAAACAGATTGCGGTAACCCATCTGCCACAGGTCCATGAAACAGGGGATAATGCCAGCGCCTATTTCAAAGACATGTTTCTTATTGCCTATAAAATGATTGAGAAGGATTATAAAATTGGTGTGTATACCAATGATGGTTATTATATATGGATGGGGAATAATTATTTTGTTAATCACGCTACGGTGAGTAACTTGCAACGATATAAGCAGTATCACACCAATGGATACATGAATATTCGTCATATCAAGAATAATCCTTTTCTAGAAGAATACTTAGGGATGCATCCTAATTTTGGTATTGTCAATGAAGAGACCATATCTTTAGCCAGAACCTTTAATCGAAATAATATTTTCAATAAACCAGAAGCTATGTTAGAAATACACACACCATACAATAAGCTTGATGAGCTGATGAAGACCCTAAGTGCTAATCAAGATGCCATGGGTACACAAGTATGGTTATACGATCAAGGGGGAAAACCTCTTTACAGTCATGATGAATTTCCTATCCAAACCTATATGAAAAATGGAAGGATTACGTCAGGGGAATATCGTCAAGATGGCAATATCATTAATATTAAGCCGGTAGATTCTACGGACCTCTATATGGTATCGGTGATACCTTATGCCAAATTGTATTCAAGTCTCAATAAGTATATTCTTATCGCCATTGTTGCATTTTTCTTTGTGAATATTGTTCTTGTGTTGATTACCTATAAGATAGCGATCCATATTAGTACCCCTATTCAGACCATCAGTAATCAATTAAAAAACATGGATATTAAATTAAACAGTACCAAGACGTATCACAGAACCCATACGGACATCCATGAAATTAATATTCTAGATACAACCATTGATCAAATGCAATCCAAAATCAATAATTCTCTTGAGGAAATAGTACGTTTACAATCTTTTGAAATACAGTCAAAAATGTTAGCGCTTCAATCACAAATGCAACCTCATTTTCTGTACAATACGTTGATGACCATATCTGCACTATCTGATGAAGGTGAGAATCAAAAGGTAACAAGGGTATGCCAAGCATTAACCCATATGCTTAGGTATATATCATCATCGGATAGTCAAGGGCAAGTAACCATAGCAGATGAAATGGAGTATGTAGATAAATACGTACACATTATGGAAGAGCGATTTGAAGATACTTCCATGGAATACAATGTACCCCTAGATATGATTGATTTAATTGTGCCAAAACTTATCATTCAACCCTTAGTTGAAAACAGTTTTAAATACAGTGAAATGCATCCTTGTCACATGAGTGTTGATGGTTATATGGATCATAAATATTGGTTCATTACTGTAAAAGACAATGGAAGAGGCTTCCAAGACACCCATTTAGAAAGTATTACTACAAGATGTGAGAAGATATGGGAAAATTACCGCACATTAAGCTTAGACATTGATGGTATGGGACTTCCTAATATCTATATTCGACTGAAACTATTATATGGTGATGACATGCATTTTAACATATCCAATAACCCTCATGGGGGGAGGCTGTGTTGAAATAGGTGGTAGAATAAAGAGGTATGATCATGTATAGAGAAATATATCGCATGAAAGTTATTATTGTAGATGACGAAACTAAGATATTAAATCACATAGCAACGAAAGTGAAGCTTGTTAACAGTGCTTGTGATATTGTGGCTACGGCTAATAATGGGCAACAAGCTCTTGAAGAGGTGGAAAAACATCGACCTCATATTGTATTAACGGATATTAAGATGCCGGGTATGGATGGGTTGGCATTAGCCAAAGAAATTAAAAGAAGATTCCCTAGTATTTTTGTCGTGATTATAAGTGGTTTTTTCAGATTTCTCATTGGCCCAACAAGCCATACAATATGGTGTATTTAACTATTTATTAAAGCCTGTGGAGGAAGACCAGTTAAAAGATACCCTTCATGATATTCAGAAAAAATTAGAAAGCGTCATGGTCCAAAGCGAACGTTCTATTATATTGCCAAATATGCAGAAGGAGGCAGCTAATTCACTACAGAAGGTATTCGATTCGGACGGTTATGGTGTGTTTATATTATGTTTTAATAACCTCTGTTACGATAATCTGGATGACGTGTTATTAGACTACTATACACATGAGATTGATAAAATCGATTGGAATCAGATGTTGAGGGAGTTGAACATAAAAAAGGATTGGATGGTCATTGATGAATACGCCATTAATCAAAAATGTTTATTATGTGGCTTTCCTAAGAATAAAAGAATATCCATGGAAAATATGGCAAAGAGCATCACCTTATATCTTAAGCGAAAGCACCCATCTATGATGGTGAATATATGTTGCCATCATGATAGGCTAGTTAGAGATCAAATATGGCTTTATACCCAGAGAATGCGCAATATACTACAAAATACAGTCGTTCTTACTAAACCAGCTGTGTACATTGTTGAAAAAGATGAAAACAAGATGTATGTCGACCGTTTATACAGTATGAAACTACGTATTGATAAGCAGTTAAAAGGGCATGTGAAATCCAAGAATTATGATAAATGTTATAAAGAAATTAAAGACATTCTTAATTATCTTGCCAAGATAAATATTAATCAGAAACAATATGAAAAGGTACTTATTAACATTCTTCAACTTTTCGAACTATATTGCGACAGTTACGATAATATGCGATCAGAGGAATACCAGATTGATCTCTTTCGTACCTTGAACTTTGCTAGGGATTATGAAAGCATCGAAAAAGCTCTTTTTAAAAGTATTGATAATTTTATGAGCAGCAATCCAGTCATGGGCAAATCAAAAGATATACAAAGTGAAATTCTTAATTATGTTGACAAGCATTATATGCGCATTAACAAAGTAGAGGATGTAGCTGGTGTGTTTAACTACAATTACACTTACCTCTCACGGTTGTTCAAAAAAAATGACTGGAACAACCATGATTAAATATATAACGGCTAAGAGGGTAGAAGCAGCTAAGAGCATGATGAAGCAAAATAAGGACATGAATCTAGGAATTATTAGTGAAATGGTAGGCTATGGGGATCAACATTATTTTAGTAGGACCTTTAAACAGATTACAGGGATTAGTCCTAGTGAGTATCGGGCAATAATTGAATTGAAGAGAAAAGAATAGACCGTTTCACAAGGTAGTCATAACGTTTAATTTGTTAGTTAAAAATTGTATTGCTAAGGATTAAATTTTCTACGATACTCTGTTGGTGTAAGGCCAGTATATTTTTTGAATACCTGACTGAAATACCTTGAGTTTGTATCAAAACCCAATTGTTCAAAAACTTCATAGATTTTTTGTTCATCGCCAGAGAGTAACCGCTCTTTGGCGATTGCTATTTTTTTGGATAATAAATAGTCACTAAACTTTTTTTCAACTTCTTTTTTAAATAATTTGCTGAGATAATCTTCATTCATATAAATAATATTTTCTGCAATCCATTTTAGTGATAATTCTTTATAATTGATGTGTTTATCAACAGCATCAATTATTTTTTTTGACAATATCACTATACGTTTTTTTTAGCTTTGAGAGAGACACCAGATAAATCTTCCAATTCACCAGTACGACGTTTGATATACACATCATTAATCGCTTTTTTTTAATGTGTCTGATATTTCTTCAACGGATGTGGGTTTAAGCAAATAATATTTGACCCCATACCCCATTGCACTTTTTGCGTATTCGAAGTCATCGAACCCAGAAAGGACAATAAATACAATATTTGGGTGATTAAGCCTAGACTGTTCAATTAATTTAAGACCATCCATTAAAGGCATTTTTATATCTGTAATGATGATGTCTGGACTAGCCTTTGTAGTGTCTTCAATCCTAGTCAATGCATTTTTTCCGTTTTTCTCCTTGCCAACAAGATTTAAATTTAGATTTTTCCATGGTATCAATTGAGCAATACCATCCCTGATAATTCTTTCATCGTCTACTATAAGAACATTAATCATATTAGACCATCCTTTCATCAATGGGAATTTGGATTTTTACCTCGGTGCCTATACCAATCTGACTTTCAAAGGTAAAGATGTAATCATCATTGTATAACAGTGACAATCGTTCAATAATATTTTTTAATCCTATCCCATTACCTTTGGGTTTGACTTTAAAAGAGAGTATGTCATCAATGGTATCTTTATGGACGCCAATACCATTGTCTTTAACAGAAATTATTATTTTTTGATCTATTGTTTTAACTATTAGGTTAATATGGCATACATCTTCAGTTGGTTCAAGAGCGTATTGAATGGCATTTTCAAGTAAAGGCTGAATAATCATTTTAGGAATCAAAAGAGATTCATATCTTGGGCTGACGAGATAATTATAGTCAAGTCGATCTTCGTATCGGATTTGTTGAATATAGATGTAATGGTTTAGTAGATTAATCTCATCTTTTACTGTTGTTAGTTGATTATTAGTGTCAATGCTATTTCTCATGATATGGGCAAGTGATTTGACCATTTTAGCAATTTCAGTTTCTTGATGCATTTGAGCCAACCAGTTAATAGAATCTAATGTGTTATAAAGAAAATGCGGGTTGATTTGAGATTGTAAGACTTTGTACTTGGTTTCTATTAGAATAATTTGGCTAAGTAATTGGTCGTTGACTAGATTATCAATTCGTCTAACCAAGTCTTCAAACTCATGATAGAGATAGCCAATTTCACTTTTGAGAGGGTATTTATTTTGACGCTCCTTAAGTTTGAAATCATTCTCCTGCACATCTTGCATCATAACACATAGTGTCTCTAGAGGTTTTGTTACAGTCTTCGAATAGATTATTCCTAACAATAATGAAATAATACCTACTAAGAAGATATATGTAAGCATTTGTTTCTGTAAAGAAATCAAATCTTTGAAAATATAATCGTAGTCTAAAAGATAGGTATAAACAAATCCTGTATCTTTGGAATAGCTTCGATTAATAATATATAGATTATCATTTATTGATTGGACAGTATACGATTTAATATCTGGTTTAATAGCATTGATAGAACTAGTATCTATCCGATCAGATGAATAAAGAATTCCATTCATATCGCTAATGATGATTTGACCATTGTTGTCGTCATTTATATTGATTAGTTTCGAAAAAATTAATTGTCATTACTAGAGTTCCTATTTTCTTAAGACTTAAACCATTAATCTCTCTAATAGCTCTTGTCAATATTAGTTTACCGGGATAGTGTGGGTCAACAGACCAAAAAATTTTTCCATCCAGTTCTTGGCTTTTATCTACCAAATGTTGAAAGTTCATTTTGGGGGAGGATAGTCCAGAAGTATAATGATAATCTGTATTATCAATAATAATCATGGAAGAAATATATTTGTTTCCTTGCATATATTCAAGAAGCTGATTTTCAATTTGATCTTTTTGCTGATGTCTAGTATAAGCATCTCCACTATTTAATTGAACTAAGTATGTCTGAACCTCATTATCAATCAATACCTTATAGGATAGTTGCTCGATATAATCTAAATTTTGTTCAAAATTAGAAGAATACAGCTCTAGTATTGACTGAGTCTGTTCAAGTATAATTGAGTCATAAGCCAATGAGGAGGTGTTTAGCACATAGAAACTTAACAAGCTTAAGCTAACAATTATTATTAAATTAATGATAGCAATTTTTTGTCTTGAGTTTGAATGAGTTCAATAACTTCACACGAATCACCCTCCTTTTACAAATACTACTATAACAAAATGATACATTAGTGTCATAAAAGATTTGTACAAACAAGATATTTTTTACAAAATAACCGTTAAATTATACATGTAGCTTTATAATAACGGAAAATCATACACATTAAACGGGAAATTTAATTTTAGAAAAGGCAGTATTATTATATCATATTTTTGTAGCAAATAAATTTCAATTGTTAATGGAGGTATAAAATGAAAAGAATACTATCAATGTTACTAGGCGTATTAATGGTTATGACACTTATGATAGGATGCCAAAAAACCACAGATGGGGACGCGACGACGAACAATGTTGATACAAAAGAAACAAAGAATAGTGATTCTAATTCAAATCAGAAAGAAGTTGCAAAAGAGACAGAAGATGAAAAAGTACCTGTGACACTTAGGGTGGCATGGTGGGGCTCACAAGGTAGACATGACTATACACTACAGTTATTAGATATGTATACTAAATTAAATCCACATGTGACATTTGAAGCAGAGTACACAGGTTGGGATGATTACTGGACCAAGTTGAGTTATCAAGCCGCAGCCAATGATTTGCCAGATATTATGCAAACTGTTGTTGGTAGACCAGAACCAGCACCGCTAATTGAGGCAGGGCTTTTTTTTGCAGATTTAAAACCTTTTGTAGGGAATAAATTAAACCTTAGTGAAGTGGCTGACGGCTTAATCTCCACAGGTGAAGTGGCTGAAAAAAAACTTGTTGGTGTAGCGCTAAGCTCTAATGCACTGGCAATTGTTTATGATCCGGATTTACTGAAACAAGCCGGCGTTGAAGTACCTGAGTTTGGCTATACATGGGATGACTATATCGCAATATGTAAAAAAATAAACAGTGAACTCGGAATATATGGAACAGGAGATATCGAAACTCAGAATATATTATATAACTACTATCCAAGACAATTCGGAGAGCACTTCTTTGCAGACGATGAGGATGGCTTAGGAATCAGTAAAGAAGTACTTAGTAAGTATTTATCAATGAAGCTAGAACTTCAAAAAGCAGGATTGATGCCTGATGTGGCAGAAATCTCACAGGAGATGGGTGTAGAAGACCATCCATTAGTTCATGGTAAGGCTGCTTTTGCATGGAAGTGGGCACCAAATCTTGGAACACTAGAAGAGCCAGCTGGCAAAAAATTTGAATTGTTACCACTGCCAGGACCTAATGCTGAAAAAGCTCAATTTGTAAAAGCGGGTATGCACTTTTCAGTTGCAGAATCGTCTGCCGTGAAAAAAGAAGCTGTAAAATTTATTGATTGGTTTATTAATGATATTGAAGCTAACAAAATTATTAACGCAGACAGAGGTGTTCCTTCTTCAGCAGCTGTAAGAAAAGAAATGTTGCCTATCCTTGGTGAGACACAACAAAAAGTTTTTGAGTATGTTGATTTTGTTGGTGCAAACAGTACGCCTCAAGATACATTCCTTCCAGTTAAGGTAAATGACATTTTGGAGTCCATATCTGATTTAGAGGAAAAAGTGCTTTTTAAAAAAATAACTTTAGAAGAGGCTGTAGAAAAATTCTTTAGTAGTATGCAGTAATTGACGTAATTCTTAATGTAAGAAGTAGAAGGGAAAAAGCTCTTTTCCCTCTACATTGAAAGGACGTACTTTATGATTTCAAGTTATAAAAAAATCAGTAAAAAATATGGATTGACAGGTTATGTTTTTGCATTACCCTGGATTATTGGATTTGGCATATTTTATGTTGTTCCAATGCTTAATCTCCTATACTATTCTTTTACTGATTTTAATTTAATTGGCAAACCAGATTGGATTGGATTTAATAACTATACACGAATGATTTTTGATCCCAAAATATTGCAATCTCTTAAGGTTACGTCACTCTTTGTTATTGCATCGGTTATACCTAGATTGGCTTTTGCATTGTTTATTGCTATTAAATTAAATCGCAAACATAGAGGTATAGGCTTTTACAGAACAATTTATTACATTCCGTCAATATTAGGGGGAAGCGTTGCGGTAGCGGTGATGTGGCGGCTGTTATTTACAAGAGATGGTGTTGTAAATGGTTTGCTTGCATTAATCGGCATACAATCGGATATATCATACATAGGAAATCCTGATACGGCCTTATGGACTATTGTACTTCTAGCCGTGTGGCAGTTTGGCTCATCCATGCTTATCTTTCTTGCCGGACTAAAGAATATTCCTAATACTTATTATGAAGCGGCAGCAATTGATGGTGCGGGAAGTCTGTCTAGATTTTTTTAGTATTACTTTACCATTACTTTCTCCTGTTATATTGTTTAATCTTATTATGCAAATCATCAATGGGTTTATGACTTTTACTCAAGGATACATTATTACAAAGGGTGGCCCCTTAGACAGTACCCTGTTTTGGGTGTTGTACATGTATAAGCGTGGGTTTGAATCGTATGACATGGGATACTCTTCTGCAATGGCGTGGGTTATGTTAGTCATAGTAGCTGTATTAACAGCCTTGGTTTTTGCCACATCTAAGAAGTGGGTATTTTATGAGGCAAAGGAGAATTAAGATGAGAATAAAAGACAATAGAATTTTACAATCCATGTCATTTCATACGAGTAATATTATCTTGGCATTGATTATGTTATATCCAATTATATGGTTGTTTTCTAGTTCGTTAAAGGATAACTCAGAAGTATTTATTAATGCTCATGTTCTGATACCAGAAGTATTACATTTTGAAAACTATATTAATGGCTGGGCAGGATTTGGAGGTACAACGTTTACGACATTCTTCTCAAACTCACTTTTTTGTTACAGTAGCATCAACTTTGGGATATATTATTTCTTGTTCATTAGTGGCATTTGCACTTGTCCGTACGGAGTTTAAATTTAAGAAATTCTGGTTTGCCACTGTCATGATGTGTATGATGTTACCGAAACAGGTATTATTGGTTCCACAATATATTATGTTTCATAAGTTTGGTTGGATTAATACATTTCGTCCTATCGTCATACCTACATTTTTGGCAGGACCAACAGCACCATTTTTTATTTTTCTTATCATGCAGTTCTTAAGAGGAATTCCAAAAGAATTAGATGAATCTGCAACCATTGATGGCTGTGGTACGTTTAGAATATTCTATAATATTATGTTACCACTTATTAAGCCAGCCTTGGTAACAATTGCAATTTTTGCTTTTTATTGGCAGTGGGAAGATTTTGTTGGTCCACTTCTTTATCTAAATAAGCCAAAGCTTTATACAGTATCCTTGGCACTGAAACTGTTTGCTGATCCAAGTACTATAACTAACTGGGGCAACATGTTTGCCATGTCAGTATTATCTTTAGTACCTGTTATTATCATCTTTTTTATCTTTCAAAAATATATTGTTGAAGGCATCAGTACTTCAGGATTGAAAGGGTAGTTTATTATGATACCTACTTTTAGGATTGATAGGTCATCAAGTTCTTGAAAAAAAACCCAAAGGCAGGTGCTTTTAGAAGATGAATTAGTGGAATTATTAAAAGGGAATCATTGAGAAGTATGTAATTAATGGGGTTTACACTATTAGCTAATTTTAATATTTGGAGGAATGAGTCTATGAGAAAAAGAATAGTTGCTTTACTTTTAATTAGCACATTACTACTTGCACAAATACAATTTGGTACAATGACAGATGTTTATGCGACTGATTTTCCTGCTAATCCTATTGAAAAACCAGGTTGGATTTTAGAAAGGAATGATGAATTTAACGGTACAAGTCTTGATACTGATTTATGGATACCTTATTATTTAGAGTACCGTACAACTAGGGATCGGTCTGAAGCTAGATATGAATTAAGAGATGGTAATCTGGTACTTAGAATTGATCAAGATCAACTAACTTATAAGGAAGGTGACCCTATGAAGGTATCAAGCGTTCAAACAGGTCAGCGTGATTATTTGCATAAAGATACCTTCGATCATTCTACACCTACGATAATGAATTATACAGCTCATGAAGGGTATTTCGAAATTAGAGCAAAAACAATGAATGAATCAGGCTATCATTGTGCATTTTGGACAACCGGAAAAAGAGATGAAGCTTGGCAAGAAGCTGAAATTGATATTCTTGAACAGTATGGTAGTGGAAGACAAACAGGATTTAATTTACATGCATGGGATGACACTACTCTGACCGATGCTGCAAAAGGGTTCTCTTTTAGTTTTGACCCATCAGAAGATTTTCATATCTATGCACTGGAATGGGATGCGACATCAATAAAAATGTATGTTGACAATGTACTGACAAAAACAATAAACCAATCGCCATCATATGATGCAGTATTCTATTTGAGTATTTATGAAAATTCTGGATGGACAGGTACTGCAAACACAACAAATGGCATACCAAAAGAATTTATTATTGACTATTTTAGAGCTTATAGAAAGGATGCCACAGTTGCTGCAGGACCAAGAGTGGAAGCAGAGAATATGCTATTGAGCAATTATTCAGTTGAGAGTCTTGGAGATGCTTCCAATGCTAAAATTGTAAAAGGGTCATTAAATGCATCAAACGAAGCTTCCTTTACTTATAATGGAGTCTCGGGTAATTATGATATATCAACGGTGTATTATGACGAAAATGATGGTAATGCAGATTATAAATTATATGTTAATGGTATGCAAATTGATAGCTGGCTAGCTGATAGCGATACAGGGCAAGCAGGTGCCAACAACAATTCCAAAAAGACTAATATAACCTCAAATATTGATATTAATACGGGTGACCTAGTTAAGGTGGTCGGAAATACAGATGCCTGGGAATATGCAAGAATTGATTACCTTGAATTGAATCCAGGAGTACAAAATAATAGCATTAAAATGGAAGCCGAGTCAATGACAAAAAAAAGATTATATTGTTGAGACAATGCAGGGAGCTTCAAACAATCAGGTGACTAAGGGACCATGGAAGAATTCTGCTTCATTAATCAATACTTTTGATGGGGCTTCCGGTAATTATGATATTAATCTTCGTTACTACGATGAAAGTGATGGAATATCATCTATTGAATTGTATATAAATGGTCAATCAGTGCAAATGTGGACATTATCGGATGATGATGACAACTTTCATATGGGGCTAGTTTCAGGAATTCAGTTGAATAATGGTGATTCAGTCGAACTAAAGGCAGTATGTAATGATGGTGAACATTGTAGAATAGATTATCTAGAATTTAATGCTAACTAGATTAGAGTAAGGAACATGAAGTATGAGGGATTCTAGAGGCTACTACAGATACTAATTCAGTAATAAAGGGTAGTAGAACTTTTATCCTAGCTTAGACTCATAAGCAAGCTGTTCAGATAGGATGTTCAAAGTGATTTAGCCTTAAGAAGAGTTGTTATAGCAAAATAGACTAACTAAAAGGTAGCCTCTATAAAGTATAGGAGTTACCTTTTTTAAATTGAGAATATTTTATAAGAACCATTGTCTAATCTAAATTAACATGTTTACCAAGTAATGAGACTTAAAAGTACCTTCTGACTAAAAATGGTTAGTTCAGATTTCAGAAGGTACATTTTTTTTGACTTATATGAGAACAACCATGAGTTAGGTGAAGATTATATATAAGTTAATTAATTAAACTGTGAATGGGATTTTGGTTTTAAAAACAAAACAACTAGGCGAAAAACCATTTTATACATGGTATTATTTAACCTGTATTGTGAGGGCATATGCAATGTAATATAATGAAAATAGAAGTCACGATATGAAACATGGAGAAGGTGGCTTGATAGAGTATTGGAGGAGGTAAGCATATGCGAAAAGCAGAACCGTTCAAAATTAAAATGGTAGAACCTATTCGGTTGATTCCTAGAGAAGAGAGAGAGGCGCGTCTTAAGGAAGCGGGCTATAATCCTTTTGCCCTTCGTGGGGAAGATGTGTATATTGATTTGTTAACAGACAGTGGGACAGGAGCTATGAGTGATAGGCAATGGGCAGCGCTTATGATGGGTGACGAATCTTATGCAGGAAGCCGCAGTTTTTATCGCTTAGAAGATGTGATGAAGAAGATTACAGGGTATCAGTATGTGATACCTGCTCATCAAGGTCGTGGTGCTGAACAAATCATGTTTCCTAATGTGATTAAGAATAAAGGGGATTATGTGTTAAATAATATGCACTTTGACACCACTAAGGCACATGTCGAGATTGCAGGTGGTCGTGCCATCAATCTTGTTGATGAAAAAGCTTTTGATACCATGACTTATGATGATTTTAAGGGAGATTTTGACCTTGAAAAACTTGAGGCGTTTATACAGAATAATCCGATAGAGAAGATTGCATGTATTGTTGTTACTGTGACGTGTAATTCCTCTGGTGGTCAACCTGTATCCATGGCTAATATTAAAGGTGTTAAGAAAATTGCAGATAAGTACGGTTTAAAAGTATTCTTTGATGCTGCTCGTTATGCGGAAAATGCATACTTTGTTAAACAACGAGAGGAAGGCTATCAGGATAAAACCATAAGAGAGATTGCAAGTGAGATGTTTAGTTATGGTCATGGTATGATGATGAGTTGTAAGAAGGATGGCTTAGTAAACATAGGTGGTATTATTGCCATCAAAGATGATGAAGAGCTTTATAGAGCGTGTCGATCTATTATGGTACCGTTAGAAGGTTTTCCTACTTATGGGGGTATGGCAGGAAGAGATATGGAAGCCCTTGCCGTAGGTCTTGATGAAGCCCTTGAAGAGGATTATCTTGAATACCGTATGGAACAAGTAAAATATCTAGGTGATCGTTTAATGGAAGCTGGTGTACCTATTCAGTATCCCACAGGAGGTCATGCTGTTTTTGTAGACTGTAAGAAAATATGCCCTCATATACCTTATGATCAATTCCCTGCTCAAGCTGTATGTAATGCAGTATACTTAGCTGGTGGTGTTCGTCCTGTAGAGATTGGATCCTTCTTACTTGGAAGAGATCCAGATACGAACGAGAACTTAGAATCACCTCTTGAGTTTATGCGATTGACTATACCTAGAAGAGTGTATACCAATCGTCATATGGATGTTGTTGCTGATGCTGTTATTGAAGTCTTTAATAACGCTGATCAACTTGTAGGTTTGGAATTTGAATACGAGCCAAAGGTTTTAAGACATTTTACAGCAAGGCTTCGTCCAGTTCGATAAAAATATGGTTAACGAATCACATGGTGATATGAGGAAAAAATTAGGAAGAAAAGATTTTATTATGAAATTATTTGAGATGACATAAACTATTTGAAGATAATAGTGGAAATCAGAATATTCTCTGCAATAATGACCATTCTAGCTGTTTTATGAAGCAAAAGAATGGTCTTTTTTTAATGGTTTTTTATCGAATATATTACAGAGGATATTACAAAAGTGTAACAATTAGTTAATAAAATTGTAATATTTGCTTGCATAAATTAAAGGTTTTGTGTATAATAGGAACTACGAAGCAGTAAAAGTAAGTTGAATTCATTAATATTTGATTAATATTTATGTAATAACTTGCCTATAGGCTTCAAGACAAAATTGTAACTCGTAAACGAGCAAGAGGGAAGTAGAAAGGGGCTGATAGATGATGGCAAAAAAGCTAGTAGGATTACTATTAGTCGTAGTAATGGCTTTTAGCTTATTGAGTACAACGATAAGTGCACAAGCAAGAGAACAGAATTGTGGATACACAAGAGAAAGAGCTACAGGACCAAAGGTTTATATGAATGGAGATAAAGTTTCTTTTAATAAAGATGCTGGATATCCATACATAGATGGCTCTAACCGAACTCAAATTCCTTTTAGAGCTTTTTCAGAAGCATGTAATTTCAATGTAGATTGGGACGGTAATACAAGGACAGGCTATGCTAAGAAAAATAACATGATTATTGCAATTCCAGTTGATAAGAATTACATTACTGTGAATGGAAAAGTTGTTAATAGTGATACACAGAATGTCATTATTAACGGACGGGTTCATTTACCATTACGTCTTGTTTTAGAAGCTTTTGGTTATAAGGTGAAATGGGATGGTGACAATGGATGCATCTATATAACACCTGGTGAGCCAGTAGATCCAGTAGATCCAGTAGATCCGGTAGATCCAGTAGATCCAGTAGATCCGGTAGATCCGGTAGATCCAGTAGATCCGGTAGATCCGGTAGACCCGGTAGACCCGGTAGATCCTGTAGAAGTTAGTAAAGAAGCGTTAAAGGGCATTCATATTGGAGATGACGTTTCAAAAGTAACTAGTACATTAGGACAACCTAAGCGTACAGATGTAAGTGGTTATGGTTTTCAGTGGTACATTTATAACCAAGATTATAAACAGTACTTGCAAATAGGTGTAAAAGATAATAAAGTAGTCGCACTCTATACCAATGCTTCTTATTGGAAATTAACTGAAACCGTTCGATATGGGGCATCGAATGATACAGTTAAAAAAGAGTTTGGCGCAAATAATAATTATGGCAACCAATTAAAAGCAACTGTAGGTAATATTGATTACACATTTTATGTGGACCAATATGATAGCAACAAAGTAGTATCTGTTCTTATGATGGATAAAAGTGTGAAAAGTAATGGTTATTATGTTCAAAGTAGTGCTGAATTAGGCACGAGTTATGAATATGAAATATTTGACCTTACGAATGTTGAGCGTGTGAACAAAGGATTACAACCATACGAATGGCGCAATGACTTAGCAGGAGTAGCAAGAAACCATAGTAAGGACATGAGTGATAATGGTTATTTCTCTCATACCAATAGGCAAGGTCAAGCACCATGGGATAGAGCTAAACAAGCTGGCATTACCTATTCATATTATAGTGAGAACATAGCTTATGGTCAGCAGAATGCTATGCATGTTGTTAACGGATGGATGAATTCATCAGGTCACAGAAAAGCCATATTAAGCAAAGACAGTGCAGGCTTGGGTGTTGGTGTATGGTTTAGAAGTGATAATACACCATATTATACACAGAATTTCATAAAGAATTAGTAGATTATAATGGATCATGAAATTGAGTTACTAGGTTTAATGGAATAGGAATACTTTATAGGGCGGCTCAATAAACTTTATAGAATAATAAAAAAATAGGTGAGGCTGTGATGACGAAACGCCTTCTTAACCTTATTCTTAATAAAGCCACCCAAAAAAAACAAGGTTAAAAAAAATCAACAGGTATTTAAGAACATGAATTTTAAGAAATTGCTTGTTGAAAAAAAAGGTTAGCAGAACGTAATATCATTAAGAAGACAACACCCTTAATACTTAATAATAAGATACCCATACCGGCATGGAATCTAAGACCTTATAAATTTCTATTTGATAAAAAAAATGGATCAGATTCCGTTAACCCTAAGTTATGGCAACAAGGTAAAATGAACACATTGGCAGGACTGTTTAAAGTCACTGATCAGATCTATCAAATAAGGGGATATGATCTTGCTAACATGAGCTTAATAAAGGGTAATACAGGATGGATTATCGTTGGGTGTTTATCATCTGAAGAAACAGGCAGAGCAGCCATTAAATTTGCAAAAGAGCAAATAAAAGATTTCAGCATAAGTGCTGTCATCATTACACATTCCCATGCGGACCACTATGGTGGTGTGCTAGGAGTTCTAGACGAGGCTAATTCAACGGCATTGTATGTATATGTGCCACAAGGCTTTATGAATGCTGTTATAGAAGAGAATGTTTATGCAGGGATTGCCATGTCAAGACGTGGGTTATATATGTATGGGGAGATACTACCAAGAGGCCCAAGAGGTCAAATCGATTGTGGTATTGGGAAATATGTATCACTAGGAACCCAGACATTAACCGATCGTCTCATACACATTGAAAATAAAAAATCCTAAAGCCACCTATGCTCAGAAGACCATTGATGGCATATCCATGCAATTTCAACTGACGCCGGATACAGAAGCGCCAGCAGAAATGAATATTTATTTTCCACAGCAAAAAAGCTTTGTGTATGGCAGAAAATTGTAGTGCCACCATGCACAATATCTATACTTTAAGAGGTGCAAAAATACGAAATCCAGAAGGATGGGCTTGCTATATTCAAGAAGCCATTGATGCATTTGGTAAGGATGTCCAGTATATCTTTGAAGTGCATAATTGGCCAAGAATTGGCAACCAATATTGTATCAATTATATGGAAAAACAGAGAGATCTGTATCAATACCTGAATGACCAAACCTTACGATTACTGAATAAGGGTTATACCATTGATAACATCGGTAAAGTCTTAAAACTACCAGAAAGCTTAAGCGATGAGTGGTATAATTCACAGTTTTACGGTACGGTCAATACCAATGCCAAAGGTATATATCAAAGGTATATTGGTTGGTACAATGGTAATCCAGTGGATCTGAATCCTTTGACCCCAGAAGAGGCAGGTAACAAATACCTGGAATACATGGGCGGCGAAGAGCGTATTTTGAAAAAGGCTCAGGAAGACTTTAAAAAAGGTGAATACCAATGGGTAGCACAGGCGATGAAGCATATTATCTACCACAACCCTGGGAATAAAAAAGCAAAAGAATTATGTGCAGATGCTTTGGAACAACTTGGGTACATTGCGGAGTCAGGTGCATGGCGTAATGAATACTTAATGGGTGCATGGGAGTTGCGGTTTGGCTCCATCAAAATGCTTGGTTCGACCATAACAGATGAGGTACTTAGTGCATTACCGTTGCACAAGGTTTTATATTTAATCAGTATTAGAATAGATGGTGTAAGAGCTGGTGATTATGATTTTACATTAGGGTTTCACATAAAAGATACAAGGCAGACAGCATTGACAGAACTAAAGCGGGGAATCTTTAGATATCGAGGTGCTGGTGAATTGTATGAGCCTGATGTAACACTTCTTATGACGCGGAAGGAACTATATACTTTAGCTACAACAAATAAAGTCCCTAAGACAATCGAGGTTTTAGGTGATTTAGAAAAATGGTATCGTTTCTTAGACGTACTAGAGAATATTAATCCTAGCTTCAATATCATGACACCATTGGAACAAGAAAAAGAACAGGAATAAGAACAAGAATTAGAACAAGAATAAAATAAGGTTTTATCTGCTATAGTAAAGAATAATTAGTAAACAGGTATGTATAAGAAGATATTGCTCATACTATAAGGAGAATAACATGATTAAGATACATTCTTAATGTGGGTTATTTACCTTAAGACTAGGGGAATATGTTGCTATATTAATCCATGGGAGTGGTTAATGCAACATATAATAGTAAGAGCGTAAGTGTAAGGGAAACTAATAATAAGAAACGAAGAAGATGACAATAAAAAATTAACTTATGAGGTGAGTGTAATGAAAAATAAAAAATTTAAATCTATAATTGCAGTGTTTGGCTTATGTTTATTACTAATGGTAGGATGTAATGGTAGTGACCCTGATCCAAGTAATCCAAGTCCACCATCAGAAACTGGTGGAGGTACGAGTGAAATGATGCAAGAAGAGACACCTGAGGGTAATGTAGGGTAAGTTGTCGGAAGGGGACTAAAGGGCTGAGAGGCTCTTTAGTCCTTTTTTTTGTGTGCCACTTTTGAGTGGGTGAAACCGTTTATGATACGAGGGGATTAGGGGTTGTTTGGAGGATGTGGATTATGTGTAGTAAGTATAGAATGTAATTGTAGGGGGAATTTTAAGTCGAGTTAGAATGTATAATAGAGGGATTGGATTTTCTTGATTGTTTAAATTGTGAGGTGTAGTATAATAGAGGGAACTAAAATTATTGGATTAGTATTATTGTTATATGAGGTGGAAGGGGAGTTTGTTTTGTATAAGATTTATTTGGTGGAAGATGATATGAGTTTGAGGGATCATATTAAGGAGTACTTGGAGAAGTTTGATTATCAGGTGTATATTGTGAAGGATTATAAGCGGATTGATGAGGAATTTGATGTGATTAATCCAGATTTGGTGTTGTTGGATATTCATTTGCCTTATTATGATGGGTTTTATTATTGTAGGGCTATTCGTAGGAAATCCAAGGTGCCTATTATGTTTGTGTCCGCCACAACAGAGGATATTCAGCAGATTATGGCTATTGAATTGGGTGGGGATGATTATATAACGAAACCTTTTAGTTTGCAGTTGTTGTTGTCAAAGATTAATGCTTTTTTGAGACGGGTTTATGGTGAGTATGGTGATGGGGGGGGCAGAGTGATGAGGTTACTGTGAAGGGTCTTACCCTTGATGAACGAAGTTTTAAGATGGTTTATGGGGACAAGTTTTTTGAGCTGAGTAAGAATGAGTTTAAGTTACTTAAGATGCTGATGGAGCATGTGGACCAAGTAGTGTCGAGGGAAGATTTGTTGACCATATTGTGGGATGAGGATGCTTTTGTGGATGATAATACACTGACGGTTAATGTGACGAGAGTTAAGAATAGGTTGAAGGAAGCAGGACTTCTGAAGGTGATTAAAAATAAAAGAGGTGTAGGATATGTATTCGAAAGCAGTGCCTTATAAGGAGCTCATTATACGATTTATTAAGGATCAGACCAGTGTTATAAGTGCGTTTTTAATCAATACCATTTTAATTATCCTGTTTTACTTCTTTTATACGGAAGGAAGGGTAGCTGTAACCTATCCTTTGATATTATCGGTATTTGTCTTCTCATTTTATTTTATATGGGAGGGCTTTCGTTATGTGCAGTTTAATAAAAAATTAAAGGATTCAAAAGTAGATCCACATTATAATACAGCAGCAGATACGTATGAACACCAAGAAACACTGAAAGCTGTCCATGATTTGCATAAGTATTATATGCAAAAGATCAATGCCCTTGAAGAGGAAAATACAGTGAACAACCGATTCCTCTATCAATGGATTCATGAAATGAAAACACCTGTTTCTGTGATACATCTTATCCTACAAAAGTTGGATGAAAGTATACCAGATACACAGATATTAATAGATGAAATATATGAGGAAAATAATAAGATCTTAGATAACCTGGATAAAGCCCTGAATATGGTCCGATTAAAAGAATTCGCCAGAGACTATTTACCAGAAGCCGTATCCTTATCACAGCTCCTAAAAGACATCATTAACGATTACAAAAAACAATTTATCTATAATAAAGTATTCCCCGTAATAGAAGGAAGCGAAAGCAACTGCCTCATTCTATCCGATAAAAAATGGTGCCGATTCATGCTAGAACAACTGATCTCCAACGGCATAAAATACAGCACAAATACAGAAGGGAGCAACCATCTCTACTTCAAAATACAACAAGATAATACGCACACATACCTCTATATCCGCGACGAAGGCATCGGCATCCCCGAATACGACCTACCCAAAATATATGAACCCTTCTTCACCGGAGAAAACGGCAGACAACACAAAAATGCCACCGGCATGGGTCTCTACCTATGCCACATGATCGCCGACAAACTCAACCACGAACTCAACATTGAATCAACAATAGGAGAAGGCACAACCGTACAAATAAAATTCCTAACTAAGAGTAATTAAAACGCATCAAGCGTTATATAACATCTTAGTAAGTAGTATAGTAAATAAGATTTTAGTAAAAAAGAATTATTCACTCCCATTCAAAAAATCATCCATAATAGATAGTTATACATCATACATATCAAGCTACTCAAATAAATAAGCCTAGCCCCAATACAACCACTACACCAGTAAGTTGAAGGATTTAATATAACGTCAATATCACAGGAAGATAGCGTAGGGAGTGCGTCAAGCGAACCATGGACGGTGAGCGCAGGCACTCTAAACACGGACGTTTAGGTGCCTGAAAAGCACACCCTACGCTATCTTCCAATAACCCCTAGCCCTATCGTATTAAATCCTTCAACTTACGGAACCCCTAAACTCTTTCAATACTGTAAGCTTTCTGTAAGCCTATTCGATTTCTTATTCACCCTCTAATCGCTATACTATATACATAAGTTAGCCACAAGGCTTACACAAACAAAACAGGAGGCAACAAAATGAAAAAAAAGTACTAGATACAAAAAATATCACAAAAATATACGGAAATAAAGATAATAAAACCCACGCCTTGAGCGGTATTGATTTTACAGTAACGGAAGGTGAATTCGTAGGTATTATGGGACCCTCAGGAAGTGGAAAAACGACTTTACTTAATATTCTAGGTGGAATCGACAAACCCTCATCAGGAACCATTAAAATAATGAATGAAAACATAGAGAACTTACAAAAAAGACGAACTAGCCTTATTTCGAAGAAGAAATATTGGCTTTATCTTCCAAGAATTCAATTTATTAGACAGTCTAACCCTAAGAGAAAATATTATGCTCCCTATGATCCTTGATAAGAAGCAAGCCAAGGAAATGGAAGTATGTGCACAAGAAATCATGACTTTTTTTTGATATATATGACATCAAAGACAAATACCCATATAACGTGTCAGGGGGACAGAAGCAACGAGCAGCAGCAAGCAGAGCATTAATGAATCAACCCAGTATTGTACTTGCTGACGAACCAACAGGTAACTTAGACTCCAAATCTTCCAATAATATTATGAAAACCTTAGTTAAGATGAATGAAGAAAGAAACAGCACTATTTTAATGGTTACTCACGATCCTTTTGCGGCTAGTTTCTGTAACCGTATCATTTTCATAAAAGATGGTACCATTGAAATGGAAATTGTAAAGAAAGGGGATCGTAAAGCTTTCTTTGATCAAATCTTAGACTGTGAAGCTATCTTAGGAGGTGACCGTCGATGACCTTCAAGGATATTGTTATTAAGAATTTTAAGTTTAACTTTAGGCGTTATATTGCTTATTTTTTATGCAGTTCTTTTAATGTATTAGTCTTAACCATGTATGCAACCTTTTATTATAATGATAGTATTGTAAGCAGTACAAAGGGGACGGTTATTGAAATAACCATGAAAATCTCCTTATTTGCTTTGGTAATTTTTTGCTTTTTTGTTTATTAGCTATGTGAATGGATCTTTCATGCGAGGTAGAAATGCAGAATTTGGTCTTTTTCTTACACTAGGTATGAGCAAGAAAGATATTGAAAAGACCATACGTGTTGAAAATGCCATTATCAGCATAACTTCATTTATTGTGGGTATTATTGCTGGAAGTATTTTGTCACGATTATTTTTTATGGCAAGTATAAGCATCTTGGAATTTGAAGGTATGACGTTTATGCTCAACATAAAAGCATACGGTATCACTTTCTTATTATTTATGGTTATAAATAGTTTTATGTACATTAAGCGTAAGTTCTATATACGTAAATTAGAATTAACAGAATTAATGAAAGATGCTAGACAATCACGTCAGGGTAAATCCTCTTGGGTACTTGGGCTTCTAGGACTTATAATGGTAGGTAGTTCCTATGGGTGTATCTATTTTACAATAGAAGGTGTTCTAAAAGGTAGCAATTATGTGAAATTAGCAATGGTATTACTCCTTGTTGGGTTATATATGGTCATTAGTAATTTCGGTGCGCTTATGATTAAAAGTAGTAAAAAAAAGATATTATAAGCACATTATCAGTTTATCCACCATTAAATATCGTTTCATAGGGTATCGTAAAATCTTATATTGTGTGACTATACTTAGTGGAATCGTTATTTTCTTTGTGGGTGTAACGTATAGTATCTATGAAACAAGTAGAGAGGCGACTCATACATATAGTCCTTATGATATTATGTATATGGAAATGGCAGACAAGGAAAACCTATCAAGGAAAGAATTATATGCTATTATTGACCAGGAATCCACCAATATGACGGAAGCAAAAAACGTTGGATTTAATGCAAAGTAAATTATATTATTATGTTAAGGGTGAAACCGATCCAAGGTGCTCCAATAAAATGTCATTTGTGTCTGAATCAGCCATTAAGGAACATCTTAAACAGGAATTGGCAGATATTGAGACTGGGCAAGTCGTATCCATTCGATCAAGGAATGAAGGGGGATGGAGTAAACCAGGAGAGACTCTTAAGATAAAAGAAGATAATAATCCTGAACTAACGTATATAGTTCGTGAAGAAATCTATGAAGTTGTGGGCAATGAATGTTCTAGTCGTGTGTTTAGGAATCAGGGTCTCATTGTATTAGATGATAACGATTATGAGATTTTAAGGAATAAATATGGATTGCAGCAATCAACATTGCATTTATTTAATTTTAAGAATGATACAATAACGGAGAAAGTTCTAAGAGATATCATTAGGACACAATACGGTGAGGAAAAAGCAAAAGAACGTATTTTTAGATACCGTGATGAAAAGGATTTCCAAGTTGCTTCTGGTCTTATAGTAATGAAGGCAAGTCTAGCTATATTTGGGTTTACACTGTTTATTACAGGATTAATAGGTATCTTATTCTTCATATCAAGTGGTGTCATGTTATATTTTAAAGTATATTCCAGTATGGAAGAGGCAAAAGTTAAATATGCCATGCTCTATAAAACCGGTATAATAGAAAAAGAAATAAGAAGCTCAATCGCTCATGAAATAAAACCGATATTTTTTTTAATACCAAGTATTCTGGGTGGAATGTTAGGGGTAGGATTTATAGCTATATTGTATGTCAATACGGTTATGTATCATAAAATACTGATGAATACAGCTTATCTCATGCTCATCTATACCCTTTCCACAGGGGTCTTCTACACCATTACAAAACGACAATATACAAACACCATATTAGCACATTTGAAAATGTAAAGGATACCTATAGCAAGAGGAAATTGTAAAAAAAAGACAATTTCCTCCTTTTTTATAGAAAATAATTGATATATTAACAAAATATTTATATAATGGAAATATATTACTCATAGTGATATGGTGTTCCTTACATAATAAGTTGATTCGTATTTCTTAGGTGTGAGTTAGTAATTACTAAGAATGTATCAATGTACAGTTTAATTTAACTCATTGAGCTTAGATTCTGATGTGTGGAGGTAAGCTCAGCAAATGACAGTAAATGACAAAATGGAGGTAGTAGAATGAGACTTAAGAACAAGATTATTTTACCCGTTGGAATCATGCTCATTATTACAATCACAGCTATATCATTTGCCACTTTTCAACAAGTGAAAGACGGTATTGCATTAAAGATGCTGGATGGACAGATTAATAATGGGTTAGAAACGGTTGTAAAGACAGTAAAGTCCAGAGAAAAAAATTCTAAACAACGTCCAAGAAGCGTTGGGAGATAAAGGTATCTCTCTAGCCAGTGCCATTGCTAAGTTAATTGAACAAGATCCAGGCGTATTAGAGACAAATAGGTTAAAAGAATTAGCCCAAGAATTTAATGTAGATGAAATTCATGTGACCAATGAAAAAGGGATATTGGTTAATGGAACAGTTCCCGATTTTTTTGGTTTTGACTTTGCATCAAATGATCAAGCAAAAGCATTCATGCCCTGTATTCGCGACAAAAATTTTAAATTTGCACAACCTATTACAGAACGAGGAACAGATAAAGAACTATTTCAATATATAGGCGTACCTCGTCTTGACGAACCAGGTATTGTTCAGATAGGTTATCAAATGGAAACAGTCAATAAAATACTGGCTAAAATGGATTTGCAGCAAGCCATAAGTGAATTAACCGTTGGTAGTAATGGTTATGCATATATTGTGGATTTAGAAGGCAACATTATGAACCATAAAGATGCAAATCTCATTGGAGAAAACATCATAGAACAGGCATGGTCTAAGGACATCTTTGAAAAAGAAGAAGGTTATGCTAATCATCAAGAAGAAGGTTCAACGATGCATACAGTATTTAGGCGAATAGATGAACGAATTGTTGTAGCCACCATATCCGATCAAGAGGTCAATGATTATCTTAATGCATATAAACAAATTACAATGATTATATCTGTTATAGCTTTAATCGTTATGTTCGTGGTACTTTCCTTTATTATTAGAAAAGTAGCTACCAAACCAATTAACAATATGATTCACGTGATGAGTGAAGTAGGCCAAGGTAATCTTAATGTGGAAGTGACAAATAAAAGTAAAGATGAAATCAGCCAGCTGGGTAAAAAAAACTTTAATACAATGATTACCCAAATGAAAGAGATGATTAAGGATATCAAAGAAATAGCTACCATCACCAATGTAGCATCTGTAGAAATCATTAGTTCTGCTGAGCAAGCAGGACAAGTCAGTGAAGAAGTGGCTAAGACTATTGGTGAAATAGCCAGTGGTGCCACAACACAAGCCCAGGAAACAAGCAATAGCTTAGATATTACCAATAACTTAGCGGATCGCATTAACGCAATTAATGGTAAAATTAACTTCGTTATGGATAATGCTGAGAACATGAAAGATAAGAATCAGCAAGGCTTGGTGTCCATGGATCAGTTAGGACACAAATTCATGGAGAACACCGAAGCTACAAAATCATTATCAAGAGACTTGGCTCACTTAGCAGATAAATCTAATTCCATTGGCATGATTATTGAGACAATCAGTAGTATTGCAGATCAGACCAACTTACTGGCACTTAATGCAGCTATTGAAGCAGCTAGAGCAGGTGAACAAGGAAAAGGTTTTGCCGTAGTAGCCGATGAGGTAAAGGTGTTAGCAGAACAGTCCACAGGAGCAACAAAAGAGATTCAAGCCATTATTCAAGAGATCATTGGGGTTATTAATACAACCAATAACACCATGAATCAATCCATAAAACTCGTTGAAAGTGTAAACAATCAACTTGCGGATACCAAAAATGTATTTAGTGAAATCAATACCTCAACAGATGAAGTGGCGAAACAGATTAATTTATTAAGTAATGATGTGGAATATGTCAATCTTGCAAAAGAGGAAGTGCTTGCAGCCATAGAAAATATATCTTCCATTACTCAGCAATCCGCAGCGTCAACAGAAGAAATTAGTGCATCTGCCCAAGAACAAACAGCATCTATTGAAGAAGTTGTAGCGGCTATGCATGAGTTAAATCTATCCATTGACCGCCTTGGAGAGTCTGTGAAAGTGTTTCATGTATAATGAGACAGCCACCCTTGTTGTGACTTTGCCCCTGCATTAAACAAAGTCATGGCACAAAATATCAAGATGAATGAGCCATGTATACGTTAAGCGTGTATATGGCTTTTCTTACTCGATCTTTAAGATAGTGATATATATCCAGGGAAGTTCAGCTTAAAAAAAGTAACGTTCATAGATTATATGTTCTAACGAAATGGGTAAGATGATTAAGGCTTATGTGTAGAAATACGTACAGATAGTATAGAAATGTAGCATATATTTATACAAGGATTTCACGTATACTTTTTTTTATGAAGAAGACTTTTCGTCATATAAAGGGTTGCTATATTACTCTGCAAGGGTTATCCTACAAGTATGATAGAAAAGCCATTTTATTGTATAAATCTTTTATTTAAATAGTTAGTCTTAAAACCACCCGTATTCCTAAGTGACTGGTTGCCGTATTTCAAAAGAATTATTATATAAGCATGAAGGAAGTGACTAAACATGATTAATTATTGGCATTCTTTTCGGTTCAAACTGGTAATGGTTTTTTCTTATTGCCATTGTTTTACTCACCATTTTAGTCATGGTGACGTTGCCATCTTATTATACGAAAAATATGAATAAAGAAATTGAAGTGCTCACAGAAAGTACCATAACAGCTGTTGAGTTGAATATGGATAACTATTTTGATGAACTTGAGCGTCTTACAATTATGCCATATTTCAATCAAACATTTATGAATTCTTTATTGCTCATGAATAGTATACATTATAATGGGTTAAGCGATTATGAAAAGTTTCAAGTAGCTCAGTCCATTGAAGGGACCTTAACCAATTATCTTCAAGCGACACGAGAAGATATTTTAAGCTCCTTATTTGTTACAGAGAATTTAGATTCTTTTATTACCACCAAAAAGTATGGGCAGACTTACATCAAAGAAGGCTATGATTTTGAGCAAGCTAATTGGTACAATAAAGCCCAGCAAGAAGATAGTAGAGTGATCTATAGTAATGCCCATACCCAAGATTATTTAGAAACACCTGTAGCAGATAAAGTGTTTTCTGTTGCTAGATTAATCAAAGACCCCATGACAATGAAACGCTTAGGGATTCTTATGGCAGATATTGATACCAATATTATTGCCAAAACCTTTAAAAGTGTTAATCTAGGGGTATCATCCATTATTACGGTCTATGATGGTGACAGGCAGTTAATCTATGCCACACAAGCCTTATCTACAGATCTTAAGAGGCAAATGGCACAATCAGGTCATAAAGAAATCAAAGATGGGCGACATCATTATCGATTAATTAGTCGGTCTCTTAAGAAATTACCATGGCAAGTCAATATTCTCATATCTCTAACCGAATTCAATGATAAAATAAGAAGCATGTACATAGTAGGAGGACTCATCTTAATCATTGAGCTATTCATCACATTCTTATTCTTTTCATTTATGTCAACCCGTATCACCAAGCCCTTTAACCAAATGCTTCTAACCATTGAAAAGATCAAAAATGGTAATAAAGACATTCGATTTGATGATACAGGCAAAGATGAGATTGCTTACCTTTCTACGAATCTTAATCATATGATGGACCAGATTAATGAGCTCATTCATCGGGAATATCAAGCCATTATTGAGAAAAAAAACAGCAGAATACCATGCCCTACAATCCCAGATACAACCACATTTTCTATTTAATACCCTTAATGGTTTGCTCGGGCTTAATCGCTTAGGCGAACATAAAAAGATTGAGGAAACGGTTATTAGTCTAACACAGATGATGCGTTATATATTGAATCAACAAGATACATCGAGCCTTAGGGAAGAATTTAGACTATTGGATAACTATTGTGCCTTACAAAAACTAAGGTTTGGTGATCGCATGAACTATACATTAGATCTTGCAGAAGATGTGGAAGAGGTAGGCGTACCTAAACTGCTGTTGCAACCTTTAGTTGAGAATGCTATTATCCATGGCTTAGAGCCGATGTCTCAGGAAGGAAATCTAATGGTTAGAGCGTATAAAGAAAATAAAGATAATCAAGAGTCACTACATATTAGTGTTAAAGATAATGGTATAGGCTTTAATACGGCTAGTCCCATGGGAACAGGTCTTACCAATATAAAGAATCGGTTAGTATTAATTTATCCTCACCATAAGCTATTTATTAGCAGTAAAGAAGGTTATGGAACTCATATAACCATCGACATACCATTGGAAGAACAAGGTCATAGACAAGGAGAGAAATTCCATGAGAATATTAATTGCGGATGATGAGTACCTGGTACGACAAACCCTTATAAGTATGCTTGTTCAGTTGGGTATGTCCATAGACTGGATCGATGAAGTTAACAATGGGCAGGAATTATTAGAGCAGATGAAGATAAAGCATTACGATATGGCTTTTGTGGATATTCACATGCCTAATATAAATGGCATGAAAGCCATAGAAGCCGCGAAACAACAATATACTTATACAAAATGGGTTATTGTAACAGGTTATTCCGAATTTGAATACGCCAAACAAGCCATTGAATTAGGGGTATCAAGCTATTTATTAAAACCAATAAGTCTTACAGAACTAGGAAAAGTCGTTACTTCTCTTCTACAGGAGAATAAGCAGTATGCTATAAGCCTCAATCAACAGTTTGAAGCAGGGATAAACGACCGTTATCGAGGAGCAGAATTTTCTACTGATGAAGATACACCTTGGACAGGAAATATACAATTACAATCTTTTTGTATTGAGATACATAGTTTTGATGAAGCTCTTAGAAGCGAAAGCATGCAACAAATCATAAGTACCATAAGAGAAAAAAATAAACAAGCTGATTCAATTAAATAGTCGATTAGTATGTCTTAATACAACAGATAGGGTGCTGACTGTAGTTGGTGCTTGGGGGTTTTTTGACAGTCAGCAAGACGGTGAACAGGTTATTCAATCGTTTCATAAAAAACTAAAGGTCATTCTAAAGCGATATAGTTGTAAAGGACTTGAGCTATCACTTATCACTTCAGGTTCCAGTCAAACAATAGATGATGTCTTCAAAGGTTTGCACCAGATTGGTAATATGTCTGGCCTAAGGATGTTAGAAAAGGGAAAGTCAACGTACAGCCTACAACAACTAAAGGGAATATGGGAATCAGCTACGGATTATGAACTGAAATTTATCCATGCTTATTCCGGATTATTCGAGGCTTATTATGACAAAGAATATTTAACCTATATGGGTCACATTGATAACTTAGAACGTTTAGTGAAAAATCATAACCTGTGGGAGCTCTTAGAGGGAAATCTTAAACCTATATTATATGATGGTAAAGATGTAGATGACAAATCTCCATTAGAAGCACTACGTGCTATAGGGAATGATCAACTGGTAAAAGACAAATACTTAGCCCATGTACATACAGATCCTATCGACCAAGTAAAAGCATATATTGAGAAAAACTATATGCATAACATAGGTATTAATCAGATTGCTGAGCAATTGCATCTGACACCTAATTACTTAAGTACGTTGTTTAAGAAAAAAGAAGGCACAACCTTTATGAAGTATCTGACGAAGACCAGAATGCTGATGGCAAAAGAGCTTCTAACAAGACCTAATGGGAAAGTCAGCCAAGTAGCCAATCAAGTAGGTTTCTCAAGTACAAGACATTTTAGTAAACTGTTTAAAAAACTTTTATAATATGTATCCTTCGGAGTTAAAACAACAGAGCAAGGAATCTTAAGAACCAGGACTGTTATCATGTATAGCCAAGTGAAAGATTATCATAATCTTATGGATTATATATAATAAACAGTCCTTTGTATTACCCTTTTACAGCTCCAGCTGATAGTCCTTTTATAAAATACTTTTGCAGGAAGAGGTAGAGCAAAGCTAAAGGTATCGTTCCAATAATACAGCCTGCAGCTACCCAGTTAATCTGATTGGAGAACTGGGAGAAAAATTGGCTAAGTGCAACTGTTAACGTATACATCTTGGGTTTTTGTAAAAAGAATACAGAGAATGTATAATCATTCCATATAGCAACCCCAACAAGTATGGTGACAGTGGCGGTTACAGGTTTAAGTAGAGGGAAGATGATCCTAAAAAAGATAGTGAATCTTCCACATCCGTCAATAAGGGCAGCTTCATCAAGTTCTCTTGAAATAGAGCCAATAAAACCAGTAAACAAGAAGATGGTAATCGGTAATTGATAAGCGATATGGGGTAATATAACTCCTAAGTATGTACTTGTTCCTGTGGTATTAACAACCAACTTATATAAAGGCACCAAGATGGTTAGTGGGGGTACAATCATACAGGAGATGCATAACGTATAGATAAAATTATTCCATTTCGTTCTGTATCTTGCCAATGGATAGGAGGCAAAAGAACCTATAATAACCACGGCACTAACAACCACCAATGTAATAATAATGTTATTTTTAAAGGCAGTCATCATATTGGCCTCTACCCATGCATTACGGAAGTTCTCCAAATATAACTTCATTGGCGGGATCCAAAAAGAGCTGGTATTGGATGCAGGTCTTAAGGCTACGTTAATTAAGATGTAAAAAGGTATTAAATACAGTGTAGCGATCAGATAGATCATGCATTTACTCAGTTTTCTCACATCTGCACCTCCTTACTTCTTAGATATCTTAGGTTGATGATACTGATGATACTAATTAATAAGAACATGACAATTCCCATAGCCGCAGCATATCCTGCATCCATTCGAACAAAATAGATCTGATACATCATGGTAGAAATAGAGGCAGATGAATAACCTGGGCCGCCTTTGGTCATAGCCATAATAACATCGAATAGTTTAAGACCGCCAATGATATTAATAATAACACTGGTTGTGATAGCAGGCATTAATAAGGGGATGGTTACGTTTTTAAACTGTGCCCATCGTGTTGCACCATCAATACTTGCCGCTTCGTAAAAGGTTCTGGAGATACCTTGTAAGCCAGCTAAGTAAATAACCATGGATATCCCCATGTATTGAATAGAATTGACTAGGGTAATGATCCAGACAGAACGTTTACCTAAGGCAAGCCAGTCCAGTGGTTTCAAACCAAATAGCAACATAATATCATTAATAGCGCCACCTTCGAATTTGAAGAAGAAGTACCACACATAGCCCATAATAAGGGCACTGATAACCACAGGAAGATAAACAACGGTTCGAATAATCTTCTCTCCTTTAATCTTTTGATCCAGTAGAACAGCACAGCCTAGACCAAAGAAGTTCTGAATGAGTGTGCTACCTATTCCATAGATGAGGGTGTTTTTAATCGTTACAAAAAAAATCTCTGTCGGTCAATAGCTTTTTATACTTTTGAAAACCTACCATAAGAATTTTGGGGAATAACCGTTCCATTCTTTAAAGGAGATGATAATACCTTGAAAAAAAAGGATAAAATATCAAAAGTATAAAAAAAGAGAAGTGCTGGGATGTACATAATATTCACGATCTTGGGTGAATGACAATACTTTTTTATGCTGTAGGAAAGTTCTTTTTTTTGAGCGTAATGATAGAGTTTTCATCTTATTTCCTTTCTAAATCTTACTTAAAGCTATATAAAGAGCTGTCCCATACATCTATGGGTATGAACATGAATCTTATAGTACCCCATCATGAGTATTGTATGAGACAGCCATCCGTTATTGATTATACTTTTTTTTGCAATCAGAGGAGTTTCTTAGATGTATTTCTATTCTTGAAGTTGATGTAAACGCGTGTATTCAGATTCCATATTCTCAGAGAATTCACGTGGCGTAATGATATCACCCAATAAGGATTGTGAGTTCTTACACATTACGTCCCACATACCATTTGGTAAGTATACACGGTCAAAGTAAGGGAAAGTTCGTAAATGACCATATTTCTCATAAGTTTTTGTAAGTTCACCTGCATCGATAGCCACACCTTTGATAGCAGGTGGTAATTTAGTATAAGCGCTTACTTTGGCTACATTTTCTTTCTGAGCCATAAAATCAAGGAAAGCCATTGCTGTTTCTTTGTTAGGGGAGTCTTTCCATACACCAAAAGTTGTTTTTTTTCACCACCAGCAAAAGTAGGTTCATCCCCTTCATAAATAGCTGGAATAGGCATCATATCAGCATTAATATCTGGGTTAAGACTACGGGCTTCTTCAATAAAATATGGGCCATAGAATCCAATAGCAGCTTTACCTTCTGCAAATTTGGCTACATTATCACTGAACTTTACAGTGAAGATATCTTCATTGATATAGCCTTTTTTAAACATCTCTAGCCATTTTTCAGCTAGGAAATCCCACTTAGTCCAATCAAATGTTTGGTTAAGTAGAGCTTCAGCTTCATTTTTCTCAGGACTGATTAAAAGTGGTGTAGCGAAGAAATCGAAGAATTGAGCTTCTTCCCAACCTTCCGTTGCACATACAATAGGTGTGATTTCACCATTAGATTTTGTCTTAATGGTCTCACAGGCAGCTATAAGTTCGTCAAGGGTTGAAGGAATAGCGATACCGTATTCTTCGAATATAGCTACATTGAAAATGGGGCCAGCTTTATCTTGATCAAAAGGTAAAACATATAATTTGCCTGATTCATCGGTTACAGTGGGTGCAAAGGATTCTACCACTTGGTCTGCCCAAGATCTACCGCTTAAATCAGCTAAGAAATCTTTATAGCGTAACTTAGCCCAACCATGTGTTGAAAAGATGTCAGGCATATCGTTGGCAGCCATTTTAACTTTTAACATGTTTTCATATTCGCCACCTGGGGCACTAAAATCGATCTTTACATTGGCATTTTGGGCTTCGAATTCTCGAGCAAGTTCTTCAAGAATTTCTGCATGTTTACCGACTACATTGGTTGATACAGATAGTTGAACCACTTTATCATTATTAATTGGTTTTGTTTCTGTTTGTTCTTTCGCCGTGCTTGTTGGGCTTTCTTTCTTAGAAGTATCTTTTGTACATCCTGTAAATAAGGCTATTAATAGCATACAGGATAATAATAAAGCACTTATTCTACGCATATGTTTTCCTCCTTAATGATTAAGGTATCCATTCTATTATAGAATGAGGACCCCTATAATTTCAATTTTTCTATGCAATGTTATTATAAATCTATATGTAACTGGTTCATATGACCTAGAATTACATTTAAGGTACGCATTTCTACACCATTTATGACTTGACAGTCAGTATACCCTATATTATAATGAAATTAATCACACGAAAAGGAGCGTACGCAATGTCTAATAACTTAACTAAATAATCAAATTGAATAGATAGTGAAGAGATAGTAAGATGAAGCCAATAGATGGTTTTATTTGTGATACTCTTTGCGGTGATTTAGTTAAGAACACAAGTTAAGTACGCATATGGTGAATTTTATACGTCATGCTTGAAGGCATGTTTTTTTTGTACCCTTTTTTTAAATGTTAATGGGGATTATGCCAATAATAAGATAACACATATGAATACCTATAGGTACTCCATATAATCTTTTGTAGAAATGCAAGAAGATTGGCTAGAGTAGCTAAGAGTATCGTGTTATAGAGCATATTATATAAGATGTATCGTACGATAGAAGCTATAAATGACAACTGTGTTCATTTATGGCTTTTTTTTATAGTATAGGAAAGTTCTACTTTCTATTTTCCTTGAAATCTTTTACGTGACGAAGTCACTTTGTACTTTTAAAGAATATGAGTACCATGAGTGGTCATACAAATCAAAGCAATAGAATACACCTATTTCTTCACTAAGAGCGAGTTATGAAAGAAAAAATGAGGTGAAGAACAATGAAAAACAAACAGAATAAGCCATTAATGATGACAAGAGAAGATGGTAGCAGAAAGTATGCATTTGTGACATTCTTGATGATGAACGATCACTTTCTTCCAGGTATTCTTATGCAAGGCAATCAACTGCGACAGGGAAATTACAACGCAGATTTGGTTTGTTGGTAACAGAAAATATTTCAGAAGAGGCGAAGGTACTTATTGCTGAAATCTATGATTATGTGGTGGATGTAAAAGAAGTATTTATCCATCATAAAAGACGTCAGAAAAGACAGGATCGACCATTTTTATTCACCAGGTTTCATGCCTTACGACTAGGTGAGGATGGGGACTTAGAGTTTCATTACGATAAAGTTGTGGTGCTAGACGCGGATGTATTACCTAGAAAACATTATGATGAATTATTCAAACTGGATACACCTGCGGGTACATGTAATGAGATGAAGCAGTACACCATGGAGTATAGTGAGGATGGACAATATATTATTCCACCAGATGTGGAAGAGACGAAGAAGTGGATATGGCATCGCACCTATGATCATATCTGTCCCCATGGTGCATTGGTTCCAGAAGAAATCTGTCATCGTGTTATTAGTAATCCTAATAACATGGGTATTAATAGCTCTCTGTGGGTGTTATCGCCTAATATGAAAGATTATGAGGATGTTATGGAAGATGTGAAAAGGGATGAAATTAGAAGACTCATCGGGGATGTATTTAATTGGCCTGAGATGCAGTATGCAACAGTTCATTGGGCTGGAAGATGGCACAATATTGATTTGATTTTTAATGGGTTTGGTGGTTATCCTACCATTGATTTGTTATGTGGTCTTCATTATGCAGGGTTTAAGCCTTGGAATTTCAAGGACAAAAAGAAGATAGACCGGTTAGGTCGTAGGAAGGACTTTGTTTACTGGTATAGAGTCTTTGAAAAGATGATGACAGTGGATTATCCCCAGTTTATGAAAAGCCGAAAGTTAAGAAGGCTGTTAGAAAACGTAGTAGAGATGTTTGGAGAAGTTATCCAAGAAGATAGTGGATAGTTTAGTCCTTTGAGTGGTTTGAAGTAACATAAAAGGTCACAAGAATTGTGAGGTGGTTGGTATGAGACGGCGTTAATTGGGGATACAGGATTCGTGGGGAGTAACCTGAACAGACAGCTTATGTTTGATGAGACGTATCATCGTAGCAATATAGAGGAGATTCAGGGGAAGCATTTTGATCTAGTTATGTGTTCGGGGATGTATGGGACCAAGTGGTATGCCAATAAGTTTCCAGAGGAAGACCGACAGGCAATTTATCAACTTATGAACAGTTTGGAAAGGGTAAGTTGTGGATATCTTGTGTTAATTTCCACGGTAGATGTGTATAAGAATCCAGTTGCTGTTTATGAGGATACAGAAATTGATTTAGAGGGTTTGCATGCTTATGGGAAACATCGTTATATGGTTGAGAAGATGGTAAGAGAACGATTTGAGAATTGTTTGATTGTCCGGTTGCCAGCACTATTTGGTTTGGGGCTTAAGAAAAACTTTTTGTATGATTTAATCCATGACCAGTGTTTGGAATGGACCCATAGGGATAGTCGCTATCAGTATTATAATTTGGATTATTTATACCGAGATGTTCAGGTGGCTATGAAGGCGGAGTTATCCTTATTACATGTAAGTTCGGAGCCTGTATCTGCTAGTGAGTTGGCTCAGGCATGTTTTCAGAGGGATTTTGATAATAAGACAGATAGCAGACCGATGATATATGATGTAAGGTCTAAACATGCAGAGCTATATGGAACGTCTTCTCCTTATATGTATACCAAGGAGCATGTCATAGAGGATATTAAGAAGTTTGTAGAAGATGGGATTAGGTGATGAGTATGGTGATTGAAGCAGATTATATCGTTTTGGGAGCAGGTATGTACGGATTATACGCTAGTCAGCTTTTGGTAGAGAAGGGGTATAAGACCGTTGTACTTGAACATGATGATGATAGTTTTATGAGAGCGTCTTATATTAATCAGGCAAGAGTTCATCGGGGATACCATTACCCAAGGAGTTATGCGACGGCTATTAAGTCTGCTGCATATTTTAAGGAATTCTACAAGGATTTTGATTTTGCTATTTTGAGTAAGTTAACGAAGATCTATGGCATAGCTAAGCATTATTCGTTGACAGGGGGTAAGCAATTCAAGAGTTTTTGTGAGAAGGCAAGTATTCCTTGTAAGGAAGTGTCAACGAAGGACTACTATAAAACCCATTTGGTGGAGCAGGCTTTTTTAACGGAGGAATATGTTTTAGATGCTAAACGGATTAAGGGATATTTCTTGGAGAAGCTAGAGGCAAGCAAGCGATGTGCTATGTATTATCATATTCGTTTAAAAGAGGTGGCTATTAAAGGGAGTAAGTACATCATTAAGACAGAAGATGGGCATGTTTTTATAGCCCCTAAGATCATTAATACGACTTATGCTAGTGTGAATCAGGTGTTAAAGAAATTTCATGTAGAGCCTTTTCCCATTCGGTATGAGATCAGTGAAATTATTCTGTGCCAGGTAAAAGATGTTTATAAAGACTTGGGGTTAACCCTTATGGATGGACCGTTTTTCTCCATCATGCCCTTTGGTTTTTCAGGGTATCATTCCTTAACCTCCGTAACCTTTACTCATCATAAAACATGTTATGAAACATTACCAAGGTTTCAGTGCCAAGAGGAGAATCCGGCGTGTACACCAGACCAATTGGATAATTGCAATCTTTGTCAAAGCAGACCGAAATCTTATTATGTAAGCATGAAGCAAATGGCTAATAAATATCTGGCAATGGATATGGGGATTCGATATAAGGAATCGTTATTTGCTATAAAACCACTACTGGAGACGTCTAAAATGGATGACTCTAGGCCAACAGTGATTAAGATAGATGATCATGGTGAACGTGGTCCCACATTGATGACTGTATTATCAGGTAAGATTAATACAGCATATGATTTGAAGAAGGTGATTGAATGAAAGAACAAGGTTATTTTTCGGTGGTTATGTATAAAGAGTGTGATACGCAGAGCTTGATACAGCAGCTCTATGATGTGGCCTATGCCATGGGTGAATTCGTGGTAAATTATGAGATTATTGTCATTCTAGGAGAGGTACTTGATGAAATCTCTAGTAGGTTATTGCAGGAAGTCAAAGAGACCATAGGTGGGCATGTTATTTTGGTCACATTAAGTAAATGTCAGAACAAGGCATGTGGCATGATGGCTGGCATTGACCTATCCATTGGGGATTATGTCTATGAAATTGAGACAAATGCAGATGAGGATCTATGTGGGCAGATGAGGAGGATGTATCATATGTTAACGGAAGAACGTTATGATATGGTGTTCTTACGACCTGAGAGAAAGGGGATTCTTAATGGCATTGCAACTAAGATTTTAGGGCATATGGGTAGGGAATCCATTGTATTAGGGGATAATATGATGCGATTAGTTACAAGAAGAAGTCTTAATGTGATGGACAGTCAGAGAGAACAAGAGAATACAAGAAATCTTATGTATCAGCTCTGTGGGCTTAAGGCAAAACACGTATATAGTAAAGATCATGTTAAAAAGGGGCAAGAGAATTTAGTAAAAGAGGTCGGATACTTCTTAAGAACTAAGAAGATAGGAAGTAAATGCGCTTACATACTTTCGGCTATCTATATTATGGTATTCCTCGGTTTTATGATTTTAGGCAAATTAGATAAAGCCTATATTATGCCTATATTTTTTATTGAGTTTTTCCATATTACTTATTTTATTAGGTATGCTTATGAATCATTTATTATTGTTGTATCGAGAGACGAAGAATAGTGCATGTTACACGGTATCAGAGGTTAGGCGATTGAAATAATGCTATCAAAGTTGTATCGAACAGATACATATTTTAGAAGGAGGATTGTATATGCGTAATAAAAGAGAATTTAAGGAAACAGATTTTATGAGAGTTAGTGAATTTCTGAAAAAAAACGTATTCCCAATCAGCAGATGATCACAATTGGTTTATTGACCGTTGGAATTTTTGTCGGCATTTTGCCCAACCCATGCTAGGCACATTTGCTGCATGGCCCAAGACAGTTGGATTATGGGTAGATGAAAAGGATAACATCCTATCTGTCGTCAATTCGGAAGGTGAGAATAGTGGAGAAGCATTTTTTACAGCTTAGTCATATGACCTATTCACATGACTTTCTTAATGAAATGATTGACTTTGCAGAAAATAAACTATCATGTGTCGAGAATAATGAGAGAAACATATATATAAGAGTTAATAGTGGACATACCCAATTAAAAGAACTATTGAAGAATAGAAATTATACGCCACTAGAATGGGGAGAAAATAATGCTTCAATGGATTTAGATGGTGACTTTCAAGTAAACTTACCCAAAGGCTTTAGGATATGTAACGGGCATGAGGTAGATGATTATCAAAAAGGATTAGCCCATACACGTGCATTTAGTCATAGCGATTCAAGCACACCTGAAGGTGTAACTAAGAGAGTGGTAGCCTATAAGGCCATGAAAAAAAATGCGCCAGACTATAAACCGGAATTAGATCTATGTATACTTGATGATCATGATGATATTGCAGCTTTTGCCACTGTTTGGTATGATGAACTAAATGGTATTGGGATTCTAGAACCTGTTGGAACAATTCCCAAATATAGACGGTTAGGTCTTGGGAAAGCAGTTATTTATGAAGGAATCAATAGCATAAAAGAATTAGGAGCAAAGAAGATCTATGTGGGTTCTTCTCAAAAATTTTACCTATCTATAGGCTTTTCCATTGAGTTTACAAAGGAAGTTTGGCATAAAAAATGGTCAATGTCCTAGATATTTAACCATATAGGGGTATGGTGAAGCGTATAGTATAGGGAATATAATAAATATAAATAAGGAGGTACAAAGTGATGAATGACATAATAGCATTAAATCAGCATCAAGTAAAAAATATTGAACATATTTTTGAAGGTGCAGAGGATACGTTAATATATTCTTGCTTAGATGGACAGATGGGTCAGGCTTGGGCAGATCAAGTAGAAGAACCTACATGTGCCATGATTATGTTAGGTGATTTTGTTTTTTATAGTGGTGACTATACCAGTGAAAAAGCAAAAAAAACTTGTTGAGTATATACCAAAGACCTATGAGTCGTCTTATTTATATGCCATACCAGATGACGAAGGATGGGTGCCCCTTATTGAGGAGGTATATAAGGACAGATATGTTGTTTCTGAGCGTTATGCAACGGTAAAAGATGCTCATGCTTTTGATAGGGAGCAATTAAAGGATTATATGAAGCAGTTGCCATCGGAGTATACAATAAAACCTTTTGATAAAGGGTTATATCATGAGGCCATGGCAAATGATTGGTCCATGGATTTTGTTTCTAACTTTATATCTGCTGAGGACTTTTTTTTAAAAAGAGGTATTGGCTTCGGCATTCTCTATGAAGGTAACCTTGTATGCGGGGCATCTTCTTATACGGTATATAATGGTGGTATTGAGATTGAGATTGGCACAAAGAAAGAGCACCGCCGTAAAGGTTTGGCAATAGCCTGCGCATCTGCCTTATCCTTGCATGTCTAGAACAGCATAGATATCCTAGTTGGGATGCAGCACATAAGGGATCATTGAAACTTGCAGAAAAGCTAGGTTATAGTTTTAAAGAAGCCTATAATGCTTATGGAATAAAGTTATCGAAGGATTTATAATAAATCTAATATGTAATAGGGCAGTAGTGATTTTTAATATGAAATAACAGGAGCATCATCGAATAGGGTGGTGGCTCTATGATATCAACTAGAACTCCTGTAAATAAGTATTTATATGAGACTATTATAGGTGAGTAGACCCTTTTCATATTTCTTATACATGTCTTCAATGAGCTGAAGGGCTTGTTTAATATTGTGGCTGGATACAAGATAACCATTGAGAATAATCCCGGATACATTTTGGGAAATAATACTAGCTAAATCAATAACATCACTTCTAGATGGAAAGGCTGATTTACTATAAGAACTTAGAATATCTGTAGCAACATAGATATCTTTATGTCTAAGGCGTGTTTCGCTAATGACCTTGTTCTGATTATAATAGAAATCACTTAGAGGCTGTTAAAGGCCAGGTCACCCCGAGCAAGCATGATACCGTCGGAATGATCCATAATATCATCAAGGTACAATAAGCCTTTATTGGTTTCAATCTTACTTGTTATCTTACCTGTATTGTATGTGATTTTATTTTTGAAAGCACAAATATCCATTGGATTTTCTACAAAAGATAAAGAAATGTCTTTGGGTTGTGAACGATTAATAAAATCGATGATGATATCATTCATAGTATTATCTTTAATAAAAGCACCACATTTTATGGATGCATTTGCCTTAATTCTAATATTTTGAAGGGGAATCACAGATACTTTGTCTTTGCTTATGCATTTTACAACCCTAAATGCCCTATCACCATCACGGTAATACAGCAGTTGACCTTCTTTAAAGAGTACACTCAAATCATCACTATTGATGGGTAATGTATTATAATCATTTTGCTGGGCGTAATTTGAACTAATGAAGAAAATCTCTTCATTTTTATAAAAGTTTCTTTTTTTTCTCATGAGGTAATAAATTAAATCGTACGCCTGTCCCAGGATAGCCTATGTCAACCATTATACGTATATCGTCATAGGTGGATTTAATTTTTTCAATAACCATAAAGGTATCTTCTATGGTCTGTATTCTACTTAGTTTGCCAAGATTAAAACGGAATCGTCTAATGCCTAAAGCATATAATCTTTCTACTTTATTTAATAGTTTAGATGTATTTTTTTCATGTTCATATTTACGTAAAGTAGCAATTACTTTTTCGCTAACCCAATTCATCTTAATACCCCCATATTATGTGTTATTAGCTATACAAGTACATCACCTATCAGTCAACAAAATATAGCTCATTATATTACCTATAATATGAGGTTGTCCTCAATATGGTGAACATAATTTTTGAACAAGTCAGGGGGATTTTTCACTGGTCTCGAAACGTCCCCTTGACTCTTGGATTTTACAAATTATGTTTTATTTAATCTATATAATTCATATACTAGATACTAATCAGATTTAATATCAAGCGTATTGATTATCCATACTAACCATATGATATGAATCTCGTAAAATAATTGAGATATTTTAAACTAATTATTTAAGATCCTTTTTTTTAATACTAATTTTTTTTAATATAATGTATAAAAAATATTATATTTATTGGATAGACAATATACTTGATTAAATATCTATATGGAGGAGATCATGCCAAATAATTACATGCTTTTTCAAACAATGTCTAATAATCAGTATTTATATGACGCGTTAACGAATACTATCCATCCATGGAACGCTCCATTAAATGAAGCGTTTACTGAAGAACTTTATAATACCTCAGATGATGGATTAGATAAGTTGAGATTCCAAGAGGGAGAAGGGCTAAGCGAAAGTATGAAGCGGTATATACATATATGGAGAGCCAAAACTAATGCCTTTAGGAATACAGATAATCAACATAAAAAAGCTTTATTTTGACAGTTATAAAAGTTTACCAGAAAGTAAAAAAGGGGCTTTACATAAATGCAGACCTTGTTCTTGTCGTATCAGAGCAATGTAATCTAAGGTGCAAATATTGTACATATTCTGATACGTATGAGAGTTACAGAGAACATACCAATAATTTAATGACATTTACAGTTGCAAAAAAAAGCTATAGATACATTTTATAAGTATAATAATCAAAAGGAATATGAAGGTTATGCTGATAGAAATTTAAATGTTCTATTTTATGGAGGAGAACCTTTATGTAATTTTGATCTTATTAAAGATGCCGTTAACTATGCGAAGAAGAATAAAAAAGATTATTATGGATTAATATTAAGCATAGTTACAAACTTAACGTTACTTACAAAGGAAATGCTTAAATTTTTAAGAGATGAGGATATATTTTTATGCGTTAGCTTAGATGGACCTGAAGAGGAGCATGACAGGTATAGAGTATTTGAAGATGGAAGTAAAACTGCAGAGATTGTTTTTGATAAATTACATATGATAAGAGAGTTTGATAAAGAGTATTATAATACCAATGTGAGATTCCAACCAACAATAAATGGAAATTCAGATATAAAAAAAAGTTTATGATTTTTTTTAGTGATAATGAAGAATACGCTAAGTTACAGCTAATAAGTGTACTGAAGGACTTAGATTGTGGTGAATTCCACAAAATATATCCCTATGATAAAGAGAAATTTCAAGAGAGTATACACGCTTTACATGAAGTGTATATGGAGAAAAAAAATAAAAGGCACTTCTTTTGATAGATTAGATTTTTTATATCATTTCATAGATAAGGAATTAAACGATATATTTCACAGAATGCATGGAATTAATGAATCTATGGAATGGTATACAGGAACATGTATTCCTAAAAGAAAGTTAGCAATCTCACCTAATGGGAATATAATGCTATGTGAAAGAATTAATGAACAATTTCAATTAGGAAACATTATGGACTGCTATAACGAAGAACTAGCCTTGGATTTATTGAATAAATATTTTGACAGTTTACCTGAATGCTCTAAATGTTGGGCAAGAAAATTCTGTAAGTTGTGTATAGCAACAGTTTGCAGTGATTTTAAATTTGAATCACATTGTAATCGGGAAAAAAAGAAAAGCAAAATCCAATCTAGCTGTCATATACTCTATACTAGAAAAGAATCCTAAGGCATTTATTTCAACCGATCCACTTATTTATAAAGGCACCAATAATAGGGAGGGAGAATAGCTATGACATATTTCTATCTTTATGCCCATTGCTATCTTATAAAAGGAGAAATAAATTATTGTATATATGACATATTTCAAAAGAGATTATTTTGGTTAGATAAATCACCTTATAGAGGCTTAATAGCTGCATTGGAAGCGGGTAACCCACTTGAAGAAATATGTGAGAGGTTAGAAATTGATTATAATACGCATTATAACTTTCTTAAGTTTATAGAACACATGGATTATGGTACTTTTCATAAAAAACCTATTTTTTTTCTGAAAAATATAGGCCTTATTTATTAAGTAGTCAAGAAGAACGATTTTTTATTCATAGACCCTTACAACAGACAGTGGTTGAGATATCTAATAAATGCTCTCACAATTGTAAAATATGTGGATTTAAAGGGGGTAAGCCAACAACATTATGTGCTTGTGGTGTATGGAGTGGTAAAGATAAATCTAGGTACACTATTAATATAGAAAAAACGATAGATGAAATTGCTGGAAATGGGTGTAAAAAAAATTTTAATACAAGGTGGAGATCCATTTCTAAATAAAGATATACTTTATACTTGGATTAATGAAGCAAAAAAAGAAAAAATATAAAGGTAACAATCCAATGTCCTCCACAAGTTTTTGAAAAAAAATGAGTGGGACTACATATGCCAAAATGATATTAAATTAATAATCCCACTTTGGAGTCATGAGCCTAATATCTATGAAAACATGACGGGGGTTAAAGGTTCATATGAAGCATTGATAGACCTGATGAATAAAAATAAAAACAGTAAAGCAAAACCAATATCTATTAAATTAATATTGACACAAGAAACTTTTTTAGATAAAAAAGATATCCTTAATTTTATAACAAATTATAGTATAAATAGGGTATTTATAGATTGCTTTGTGGATGATAAGCATACAGAGGATGAAGTAAAATTAAAAACAGTTTAAACAGTTTTTTTTATAAAAATAATAAAGCATCTTTTAAAATATTAAATCATCAATTTTTTAGGGCATCAAAAGGACATAGTTGTTGGCAGGATCAATTAGCCATTACTTATAATGGTGATGTAATACCATGTATAGCAGCAAGGAATCATATTATAGGGTCAATTAAGAATGATGGATTATTAAAGGATATAATTAGATTAAAACAGCACTTTCCTTATAGAAATCTCACAAAGGATAACTATAAACCATGTAATTTATGCGAATTTCGTTATAACTGCTTAGGTTGTTCGTTAATGACTGAAAGAACCTTTGGAGATATGAAAAATAGAGAATGGAATTGTAGATATGATCCAGTAGCTGGTACGTTTACAAAAGAGTTATAGTTGTTGTCAAGGCTATGTAATTCTAGGATAATTTTGAGGAAATAGTTTTTTAGAATTCAACGAATCTAAGACTTAAATATTTGATATCAATATTTAAGTCTTAGATTATTTATTTCTTAGAGCTCACTTAATGCTCCTGCTGTAAAGATAGCAGTTGCTCCAGCAACAACACCACCTGCCAGACAACCTATACAAGTTGAACACGTTAAACAAAGTAAACATTCACTAGCATAACCAACAAAAATATCATCATTAGGAGCATCATCTTCACATACAATAGAATCATAAGTTTCTTGATTTATTAAATCAAAAAAAATTAGTAAAATAAGTTTCGTTACGTACTGCATCAACCACCACTTCATAATAAGCGATGGGGTTAAGTTCACCGTTATAGACTAACTCTTTTATACACTTTCTAACCTCTGCTTCATTATCGAGGAGAGCTTGTTGAAATACGTTAAGCATAGAATCATTGAAATCACCATTTTCATCAGTAGAAAATGTATCACAAAGAAAATCAATACTTTCATTACCTACCTTTTCAAATCCCTCCATTAACTTTCTTTTACAACTACAAGATCTACAACACCCTGCTTTCACAATTAGCGCTAAAGCTTGTTTTGATAACTCGCATAGTTCATTATATTGATTGCATAGTTTCAAAACGGTTCCAACACAGAAATTGTCCTCATGACATCTTTCTACATGATCTTCTTCACAGAATTTGACCTGAGACCATATTTCAATATGATCGTCAATATCGGATTTGTCCTTATTACATTTCTTTCTATCCATTTAGCCATCTCCTTTTTTATTTAGCCACTATGGTATATGGACTCAATATTAAACAAAATTTTATAACCTAAATCTATGGTTTTGTTTTTGATAATGTAACTATAAACTTTAATTAAGAGCCATATTTTTATAGACAATGACATAAGTAACTATGGTAATAATATATGTTACTCATAATGGACATGTTACATAGACTTATGTCATTTACGCAATAAAATAAGTGATGGAATGCTTTTCTCTTTTGATCCTTACCACCTAAAATCGGTTGCCCACCACCAACACATCCACCAGGGCAAGCCATTACTTCCATATAGTCAAAAGGTTTTTCACCGTTCAGATGTCTTGTTAGTGCTTTCTTGGCATTTCCAGCACCATGGGCAATGGCAACCATTATTCAACAACCACTCTTCTTTTAATAATCTATAGATAACGCGATCGTAGAACTTTGATGCTAATGTCACATGATTTCTTAATTCAGTTTCTTTTAGCATACCTAGTTTAAGCATGACCTTTTCTGAACCCTTGTTATCAACTATACAGCCAGCTTTAATTTTTATGGTATTCAAATGATTGAAGGCATAATTAATGACGGCTTTAGATGCCTCGGTAACAATTCCGTTACCCCAAAAACTCTCTTTTATAAAATAGCCTAGGTCCATAACATGACCATCCGTATTTTCTAGTACCTTTGTTATCCCAATTTCACCAATATACGTCTTTGTTTTTCGGTCAATAATCGCAAAGAAAAACTTGGTTCTATTCATAGAATGCGCTTCATCAATAGAAAGCTGTAATTGCGCTTTCGTCTCTTCCTTGCTTTTTGTCCTTATTTTTGGTAGATAAAACATGGATTTTTCATCAGAAAATAATTCATGTATGACATCAAGGTCTTCTTCAATATGATCTCTAATGAGTAACCTATCCGTTGTTATTTCAATCATTTTATTTCTCCTAACTTTGGTTTGAATAATGAATGTTTAATCATGTCATGTAAAACTGTTGCCACTATTTGGTTTAAAGGTTAAAGAGATACTATAAAAGTATGTAAAATAGATGACTATTCTCACACCTTGACAAAAAAAGAATATTGTACATTAGAATCATAACATAAATAATGATAAAATTTAATTATAGATATTTGATGTTGATGAGAAATAGTAAATATTATAAGTCATTTCAGAGAGGAAGTTATAGCTGGAAAACTTCTATGAAACTAATATTGAACCTATCTTGGAATTCTGTATCAAAATACAGCGGCTTCCTTCCGTTATTAGGTTACGAGATAATAATTATTTTTTTAATTATTAACTAGGGTGGTACTACGAATACAACTTCGTCCCTTTTGGGATGAGGTTTTTTATTATATAAAATTAAAGGAGAGTGAAAAAAGATGGCTAAGAAAGACAAGTTTGTAGAAGCAATTACATCAATGGATGAAGATTTTGCAAAATGGTATACTGACGTAGTTAAAAAAGCTGAGCTAGTAGATTATTCTACTGTAAGAGGATGTATGGTCATAAAACCTTATGGATATGCCATATGGGAATTACTTCAAAGACAATTAGATGACAGATTCAAGGCAACTGGACACGAGAATGTATATATGCCAATGTTTATACCAGAAAGTTTACTTGAAAAAGAAAAAGACCATGTTGAAGGTTTTGCTCCAGAAGTTGCTTGGGTTACACACGGTGGAACTGAGAAATTAGCTGAAAGATTATGTGTAAGACCAACATCAGAAACATTATTCTGTGAGCATTATTCAAATGAAATACAATCATATAGAGATTTACCTAAGTTATATAATCAATGGTGTTCTGTAGTGAGATGGGAAAAAAACAACAAGACCATTTCTTCGTTCAACAGAATTTTTATGGCAAGAGGGTCATACAGCTCATGCGACAGCTGATGAGGCAATGGAAGAAACAATTAAGATTCTTAATCTATATGCTAAGTTCTGTGAAGATGTTCTTGCTATACCAATGATTAAAGGACAGAAAACAGAGAAAGAAAAATTTGCAGGAGCTAAAGCAACATTTACAATTGAAAGTTTAATGCATGATGGAAAAGCTTTACAATCAGGAACATCTCATAATTTTGGCGATGGATTTGCTAAAGCTTTTGATATTACTTATACGGATAAAGATAATAAATTATCATATGTTCATCAAACATCTTGGGGAGTATCCACAAGATTAATAGGTGGTATAATAATGGTTCATGGTGATGATAATGGATTAGTTCTTCCTCCAGCCATTGCTCCAACACAAGTAATGATTATACCTATAATGCAGAAAAAAGAAGGGGTACTTGATAAAGCTCATGAAGTTAAAGAAATACTTAGTAAAATTGCTAGAATTAAAATTGATGATTCTGATAAGAGTCCTGGGTGGAAATTCAGTGAACATGAAATGAAAGGTGTTCCTCTTAGAGTTGAATTAGGTCCTAAGGATATTGAAAAAAATCAAGGGGTGATTGTAAGAAGAGATACTAGAGAAAAATACTTTGTACCACTTGATGAAATTGAAACTAAAGTAGCTGAACTTTTGCAAGATGTCCAAAAAATGTTTGCTTGAAAAAGCAAGAACGCATAGAGATAAACATACTTTTTCTGCAACGACTATGGATGAATTAGCAAGCATAATGAATGCTAATCCAGGTTTTGTAAAGGCAATGTGGTGTGGAGATACTGCTTGTGAAGAAAAGATTAAAGAAGATACAGGAGCTACATCCAGATGTATTCCATTTGAGCAGGAAGAAATCGAAGATGTATGTATTTGCTGTGGAAAACCAGCTAAGAAAATGGTTTTCTGGGGTAAGGCCTATTAATTCATAATAAACGGGGGCTTTTGTCCCTAGAGTTCTTCTATTTATAAAGAGTCAATAAGTGATGGAATGCTTAACGCTACCATCACTTATTGACTTATTGGACGGATTAACTTTTTTAATCTATTCTTTATCCCCTTCATGCAAATAAGGAAATTGACCTCTCTTCACATAAGTAGTATGCAAATATTTCTTCGCTGTTTCTGATAGAGGTTCACCTAGAAATTCATTATATATTTCTTGCATGGTAGGATTCTCATAAGATTTTCGTATCTTACTACCTTTATCAATGTTATACAGTGTATCCGCTCGATTATGCCGATAATCCAGTGAGATTCTCTTTTGATCCTTACCACCTAGAATCGGTTGACCACCACCGCCAACACATCCGCCAGGGCAAGCCATTACTTCCATATAATCAAAAGGTTTTTTCACCGTTTAGATGTCTTGTTAATGCTTTCTTGGCATTTCCAGCACCATGGGCAATGGCAATGGTTAGAGTTCTATCCCCAAAGGTTACTTTGCCATACTTTAACCCTCTTTGACCTCTTGCATCCTCATAGTCAGGTACACCCATTTCATCACCTGTCAAAAAGTAATGAGCTGTCCGAACAGCCGCCTCTAATACACCGCCTGTAGCACCAAATATGGTACCGGCACTACTGAATTGGTTAAAGGGTTCATCGTATTCACTGTCTTCTAGAGCGTTAAAATCGATACCCACTGATCGAATCATACGTGATAACTCTCGGGTTGTTAAGACATAGTCTACGTTTCGAAAGCCATCCGATGTCATTTCGGGACGAGCTGCTTCATATTTTTTTGCTGTACATGGCATGATGGCCACATTGACAATGGTTGATGGGTCAATATCATACTTCTGTGCATACCAAGTCTTGGTCATAGCCCCACACATCTCATGAGGTGATTTACAAGTGGATAGATTAGGGAGCAAATCGGGATAAAAATGCTCTGCGAACTTAACCCATGCTGGACAGCAAGAGGATAGTAAAGGCAAACGTTCAGGATGTTTCGTCACACGCTCTTTTAATTCGCTTGCTTCTTCCATAATGGTTAGGTCTGCTGTTACATCGGTAGCAAATACTTTATTAAAACCTAATCGCCTTAGGGAGGTTACTAATTTACCTCGAACAAAGGTACCCACAGGCATATTGAAATCCTCTCCAATGGTGACTTGAATAGATGGAGCTGTTTGGGCGATGACATGTTTCGTCGGATCATTGAGCACTTTCCAGACATCACGAATACACTCTTTCTCAGATAATGACGCCGTAGGACATGCTATGACACATTGACCACAGGTGATACAGGATACTTCACTAAGGTCTTTTTTAAATGCTGGCGCAATGACCGTATCTAAACCACGTTGAAGGGGTGAATAGACATCACATTCTTGGATTTTATTACAGATAGCCATACAGCGCCTACAATTAATACATTTGTTATAATCTCTTGTAATGAAAACATTATCATCAAAATAGCCATAATCCTGCATTTCTCCCGTATAAGGGATATTACGCACACCTAGTTTATCCGCTACATTTTGTAATTCACAGTTGAGATTGCGGATACATGTTAGGCACTCTCTATGGTGGTTGGATAAAATTAAGGTAACAGCGGCTTTTCTTGCATCACGTACTTTTTTTTGTATTTGTTTTTATCTTAAGACCGTCTCTAACGGGGTATACACAAGATGGTTGCAAGGCTCGAATACCTTCAATCTCAACAACACATACCCGACAGGTACCAATTTCATTAATATCTTTTAGATAGCATAAGCTAGGAATCTCAATATGAACTAGTCTTGCGGCTTCTAATACACTCATACCCATAGGTACTTGATGAGGTGTATCATCAAAGTAAACCGTTACAAGTTTTTCTTTCAAGGCTTGTTCTTCTTTTTCGCGTATATTCTCCATAGATTTACCTCCTTTCTCACAACACTTAGCGTTTGTAAATGGCATCTACAGGGCATTTTGGTATACAGGCACCACATTTAATGCATATATCTTGATGGATGTGATAAGGTGGCTTTTTCCTTTCACCCGTAATAGCATCTACAGGGCAGACTTTGGCACAGATACCACATGCGATACATTTATCATCGTTGATCACCACTTGAAGGAGTGCATTACACACGCCAGATGGACAACGCTTTTCATTGATATGGGTATTATACTCATGGAAGAAGTAATTAAGTGAACTTAATATGGGGTTAGGTGCTGTTTGACCGAGACCGCATAGAGAACCGTTCTGGACATTGATACAGAGCTCTTTTAAGATATCAATATCTTCCATTTCACCTTTTCCTTCTGTAATTCTCTCTAAAATTTCCAATAATCTTTTTGTACCGATACGGCAAGGGACGCATTTTCCACAGGATTCGTCTGTAGCAAATTCCAGATAAAACCTTGCTATATCCACCATACAATCGGTTTCATCCATGACAATCATACCGCCAGAACCCATCATGGAGCCAATATCTGTTAAGGATTTGAAATCTATTTTGGTATCCAGATGTTTTTCAGGAATGCAACCACCAGAAGGACCACCTGTTTGGACAGCTTTGAATTTCTTATCACCAGGTATGCCGCCACCAATGTCGAAGACAATGGTTCTAAGACTTGTCCCCATGGGTACTTCAATAAGACCTGTATTATTAATTTGGCCTGCAAGAGCAAAGACTTTTGTACCTTTACTATCTTCTGTTCCAATGCTGCTATACCACCCTGCGCCTTTTAGAAGGATAACAGGTACATTGGCATAGGTCTCTACATTGTTATTAAGGGTTGGTTGCTCCCATAGGCCTACTTCTGCAGGGAAAGGTGGTCTTGGTCTTGGCTCACCTCGAAGTCCCATGACAGAGGATATAAGTGCGGTTTCTTCACCACAGACAAAAGCACCTGCACCAAGTCGAATATCAAGGTCGAAATTAAAACCAGTACCTAATATATCTTGACCCAACATACCACATTTTTTAGCTTGACGAAGGGCAATTTCTAATCGTTCTACAGCAATAGGGTATTCAGCTCTTACATAAATAAAACCCTGGTTAGCGCCTATACAGTAACCAGCAACCAGCATAGCTTCAATAATGCTATGAGGATCTCCCTCTAGAATTGAACGATCCATAAACGCACCAGGGTCGCCTTCATCTGCATTACATACGACGTATTTTTTTTCGCTTTCATAGGATTTGGCGAATTCCCACTTTTTCCCTGTTGGGAAACCGCCACCACCTCGGCCTCTAAGCCCTGATGTTTTAATCGTTTCTATGACATCTTCAGGCGATGTTTTATTGTCTAATAGGGTTGCAATAGCTTCGTAACCGTTCATAGCAATGTATTCATAGATGTTTTCAGGATCAATGACGCCACAATTACGCAAAGCAATACGTTGTTGATGGTTAAAGAAATCCAGATCATCAATCTTTTGCTGAACGTCATCGGTTCTTGGGTTTTTATATAACAGTTTTTCCACAACACGGTGGTTTTCAATATGTTCTTCTAAAATATCATCCACATCTTGAACCTCAACTTGACAGTAGAAGGTTCGATCAGGATGTACCACAATAATTGGACCTAATTTACAAAAAACCAAAACAACCTGTTTTAAAAAACTTTGACATGGTCCTCTAGATGCCTTTTTTTAATTTCTCGTTGAAGCTTCCTTAGTATCTGCCCACTATTAGAAGCGGTACAACCTGTTCCAGAACAAACGAGAATATGAAATTTTTGAATTTCTTCATCGAGAGAAGTTTCACCTAGTCGAAGAACAAGCTTCTTATAGTGTTCTTCTTGCAGCTTACCCAGTTCAGCAATGGAGCGGATAGGTTCATATTGCATAGCTTCATCTCCTTTATGAGTTTTTCGTATATTTATGAATAATGGATGGAATATCAGAAGGTGATAAACGTCCATAGACATCATCATTAACGGTAATAACGGGAGCTAGACCGCAAGCGCCAATGCAGCGTGTTGCCTTAAGAGTAAACATTTTATTGGATGTAGTTTCCCCTACATCAAGACCTAATTCTTCTTTAATAGCCTCTAGAATATCACCAGCACCTTTTACATAACAGGCAGTCCCTAGACATACACCAATAGTATATTGCCCCGTTGGTTCTTGAGAAAATAGGGAATAAAAGCTAACCACACCATTAATGGTGGAGACAGGAATATTTAGTTTTTCAGCAATGTAGGATTGGACAGTAACGGGTAAGTAGCCAAATATATCCTGAGCTTGTTGTAAAATATGAATAAGCATCCCCTGTTCATCTTTGTATGTCTCAATGACTTGATCAAGAGCCTTATAGTCATCTACTTGATTTTTGGTTTGGGTTTTCATCATACACCTCCATGAAATACGACATTTTTTCTTTGGAATTTTACGTTCCCTCGAGCACTCAATGTTAGCCTATACCAATGGATAGTTTTTTATACTTAAGAGGGAAAGTTCTTATGTAGAATAAGGGTCATTGTTATGATATATTGATAAATAATAAACAAGTCATAGAAATTGCAATAGTAATATTTGGTATATATGTATTTTCATGACATTTGTTTGTAACATTCCACCCTTTATAATCAAAAGCACAAATACCTAAAAAGGCTTATTTTATAGGCATAAAGGGCTTAAAATAAGATACTAAATAGTTGGCTTATGTCTCAGAACTTTACATCTAATAGTAATATTAAATTCATAATTTGGACATATTTGTATGTTACGATAATAACGTAGAAACTACCCCCCTTTTATTTATATAAAAGCTTTTGGCCTATCCCGTTGGATAGGTTTTTTTTGTAGTTATTTATAATAATAGAATTAAAAAAAAGTAAGCTATCTTGTTTGACAAAAAAAACTCATTCCTCAAAAGAGCCAATAGTCAAAAATAATTCTTTTTATTTTATATGAGTAATTTAAAATAAATCAATTATTTATATAAAAATTTAATAATATAAGAGGAATTGTTTATAAAAATTAACATATATTTTGTTAAATTAATTAATCAAAAATTAATTTAATGATTATTGACAAAAAAAATTAAAAAAAATTATATATAATTACTTTGAAAATATAAGTTGAGAATGTAAAAAAAATGTGGAATTATTTTTGCAATAGTGCTTTTATAACGAAATATTTGGAGGAAAAAAAATGGATATAAAGAGATGGAAAATAATCTTACCACTTCTAGCCATCGTATTCTCTGTAATTATTGGATACCTATTAACTCGCGAATATAATTACATGAACCATATAAAACAGGATGAGATAGGGCTTTTTTACGAGGAAGAACAAGTAGAACTATTTAATAATAATCAAGCCGACTTTTACACAACGGTGTTTATTAATCGGGCGAAAAGCAAATTATCCGGCAAGATTCAGAATGCTCAGATGAATGAGATTGATGGGTACAATCTCAATAATATTACATGTATCAAACAATTGATAGATAATGAATATCCTTTTCAAGAGTCAGAGATTAAAAAAATAGAAGCTTATTTACGTGCATTACAAGATACAGACAATCACTATCTCATAGATATAAGTGATGCAAACGAGAAAACTCCTGAAGAACATAAACTATATTTTACATATGAAGCTATAAAAATAGCTGACAAGTTAGATATTTCATTACTAGGTGTGGAGGAAATATTGAACGTCATAGACACGAAAACATTAGAAGGAAAATCCATAAAGGAAACGATGGCTATACTTGGAATACGTGAGCTTTTACAAATGGAGAAGTATTCAGAAAGCGATATTCAGCAAGCTTACACCCAATTATTTCAGTCATGGTATGCATCAGATTCAAATCAAATAAGCTGGTACTTTGACCTTTATTATCTTTCCTTTATTTCTGAAATTGGACAAGTACAGAAAAAAAAGGAGCTTTCCACCTTACAGGATGATATGATCAATTTGATTCGTAATCCATATATTAACCTAACAATGAAAAGTATGGCCATGGATATTTTAGGTAATTATCAACTTATGAATAAAAAAGGTTAGAGATGCTATAGAAGTAGTTGTCAAAAAAAGCAGATGAGTTATACTATTTGGGTGATAATCAATATGCCTATCCCACAATTTACCAAGGTAATATTGCGACAACATACTATGTTTACCTCTGTAATATACTTGATAACAAAGATCAGTATAATACCGGAGCATTGCAACATACAATAAGTAAGGATATTTCAGATAGACAATTTGAAGCTTATGGCCCTCAAGAGTTATCTCAGCTACTTTATCTAGGAAATCGTTTTGAATGTATTTTAGAAGAGGACAAAGATGAAATAATTGAATTTCTCAACCAAGAAATTTATAAAGCTAGCTTGCTTAGTGAAGTCTATTTTATTGTTCAATCAATGGAATGGGTGAAAGGTCAATCCATAAAATTAGACGAGAAACAATTGGGTGTCATCAATGACCTTATCCAGCATACATTTTCTTCGGAAAATACAAAAAGTGATGAAATATATGACAAAATGGTCAATGTATTTTTTTATGTTTCCTTGAAAGATTTATTAACAAGGAATAAAGAAGAACTTGACAGTGTTGAGTATGATAGTATTCTAGTAGAATGCGAGACTATTTTAGATAAGGATATTCGATTGCTTTATTTCTATTATAACGTAAATCAAATGAATGATTCGGAGTTTGCAATCACTGAGCAACTGCTTAAAAAATTATGAAAGAAGAGGCCTATACTTTATTAATCAACAGGTCCAGAATAAAAGTGTTTATATACAATTTCTTGGAAAGAGAATGAAGCAGATTCATAAAAATAGGGTAGTCAATGTTCCTAAAATTTAAGCTAGTTCTTACTTAATTAGATCTAGTAGTAGATACCATCATCTTTTGTGGAGGTTTATTTATGTCAATTATTCAATTAGAAAATATTTCGTTTAAATATGATGCCCATAAGAGGGATCAACCTATCGTAAATGATTTGTCTCTTAATATAGAAAAGGGGACACTTACTGTACTATATGGCAAATCTGGCTCTGGTAAAACAACCATGTTGAATATCATTGCTGGTTTGCTTAAACCACAGAATGGAAAGGTTATTGTAAATAACCAAAATTTATGTGATATGAGTAGAAAGGAGTTGGAACAATTCCGTGCTGGTGAAATAGGTTTTATTTTTTCAAATGTTTTATCTGATACCACAATTCTCAGCAGTTGACAATGTTGTGGTTGGAATGAAAAAAAACAATAAAAAAAAAATACCGTGAAAAGAAAAAAAGAAGCGCTGAACATACTTGAGATGTTCGCCATGGGAGCGTTTGCTAATGATTATCCAGAGTATCTTTCTGGAGGGCAACAACAAAGAATAGCAATAGCTAGAGCTATCGCAAATGATAGTAAAATTATTCTGGCGGATGAACCAACGGGTAACCTGGATAAAGAGACGGCAGAAGGCGTGTTAGAAATATTACGAAATCTTAGTAAACAGGGCAAGACAGTACTATTAGTATCTCACGACGACAGAGTAAAAAGAATATTGTGATCAAGTTGTATATATGGAAAAACTACAGAACATCAGGAGATGAGATTGTTGAATTCGCTTAAAATTGTCAAACAGTATCTAAATAATAGAAATTGGAAGCTAGTAGTTATGGTACTGCTACTAGGAATCGCAAGTTCTCTCTGTATGTTGACACAACTGTTCATTGAAAACAAGAATAACACAGAAAGCCAGATTATAGATGAGGCAATTATTGTACGAAATGTTATGGAATATGCTAACATTGAACCTGAGCGTATACCTCAGGTTATGAAGATTGATGGCATAGAGGCGATAACAAAGAAAAGAGTCATTCCTTTGTTTTTAGCATCAGGTGAAAACATACTCGGTACATATGAATTCTTTATTTTATCTGATCAAGAAATGGAGCAGGATATACAGATTGGGAATAGTTTATTACAGTCAATTTCTCAAACAAATAGTAAAGAAATAACCGTATCTTATAAGGAAAAAATCCTTGAATTGATTGCAGTTGAGGAAGGAGACATCACAGAAAATAGAATATCGAAAAAGGTCGTTATTGAACAACTAGAAGATACATTGGATCATCTACCAATCCGTCAACTTGAATTAAAAGTAGAGAAAGGTAGAAAAGCATCATTACTAAAAGAAGAACTCCTTAAATATGGACTCGTTTGGGAGAATGAAAAAGAGAAACAACTTCATAAGACGATCCTTATGCAAAGCGATTTGCTTTCACAATTATATACGGTGATTAAAAGTATCTTAGTGATAATAACCATAGGATTAGCATTACTTCTTATTAAAATACGAAAGAAAAATATTGGTATACTTCGCATTTTGGGGTATGGGAAAGTAACAATTATAACAGGGTTAGTGGTTGAATATGTCATAAGGTTTGGAATCGCTACAGCGTTTATGCTATTTTTCTTAGGAATTGAATTATTATTGGGGAAAGGAATGGGTGCTGTAAACTTAACGCTTACCTTTTCGAATATTTTAATGAGTTATGGAACAATTTTCTTAATATGCGGATTGTTTGGTAGCATAGTGAGTTTTTTATTTGGTGAGATTCTCTTGTGGAAAAAACAGTCTAGAAATCATAAAGCACTAGGGGGAAATATGAATTCAATATTGGCAGCATTTAAAAATATCAATTTTAAAAGTATAAAATTAATCATTACAATTTTGTTGTTAGGGATTGGTCTATCGACGATATCAACGGTAAATTATATTTCTAAAAATATTATTACAACTATTGAAGCAGAATATAAGGAACTAGGGCAAGACAATCAGATTAGGGTAACGTCATTTGAAAATCGGGCACTGAATGCAGAAGAAAAACGTTATATTTCTGAATTAGATGGGGTTAAATCTATAATCATAGATTATTATATGGCTTTAATGTTCGCAAATGAAGAAAAAAAATGTCATTTATCAAAGTAAAATACAGAGGTTTGACCCAGAGCTAGATTTTAAATACTCAAAACTTGAAGAGGGAAAAGAGGGAATTATTTTACCGGATATTGAAATTAAAGATACACCCTTTCCATCAAAAAATGTCAGATTTTTTTAGAAAAAAGATGTCTACTTTATGATTGAAAGGACATCCGACACTGGAGAGGTAAGTATTGAGGAATTTAGTGTACCAGTTATTGGTCTTTATGAGACAAAGCTGAATCAACATACATCCTCTATATTTGTCACCCCTAATCTATTAGAAAAAATCCAAGAATTTGGACAGTTTGATAATACAGTTTTTGCACTTGATGTTTTAGTTTATTCACAAGATGATTTTACAAATGTTGTGGATCAAATAGAAAAAAATTGGGCTCAATACGGTATACGCCCAAAAAATCCCTTCAAAGTTCTATCGATAATGTCAAGACATTTATTCGATTGACGCATGTATTGTCATACATAATAATTGGTCTAGGAATTATAGTTTTGATGATTTTTATCATTGGGAAGATAAAAAAGAGAGAAAAAGAAATAGCAGTTATGAAAGTTATTGGCTATTCAACGGGTTATACAGTATTTTCGGTATGGATTGAACTCATTTTTTTATATGGTTGTGAGTTCATTGGTTGCAATTGTATTGATTAAGTTGATTTTGGAATTATTGATGCTTAGACGATTGCCATTTGTTATACCAACGATTTCATTTTTCTCATGGGATATGTTGGAGATATTTTTTTAGCAATACGAGTGTACTGGTGATGCTTTCATGTATTATAGCCCTAGCCATCTATGTTCAGATACATCGAATCAGTCCGTTATCGCAACTTAGAGATAATCAAAATAATAGTAATAGAAAGACAAATTGACAAGGAGTAAATGTGAATATGAAATTTCCTAACCTTGCTATGACTTTGCCCTTGCAAGCAAGCAAAGTCATGGCGCAAAAAATTAAGTTAGCAATAATCCTTATAATCAGCATTCTTTTGTGTATTGGTTGTTTAGGATCCAGAGAATATACCGTAATGAATCGAAGTGATAGTGATGAGGTACTCTTCTACTATGTTCATACCAAAATCAAAGCCGATGCCCATGAGGACCAGTATCTCATGGCTTATACAAAGCAGAATAAGGTTGTTCCATTACTAACAATAAAAGATGCTTCCTATCTTGCAAAAATATACCGTGATGGCGATAATGTGTATCTGTATAATGATATGAAGTATTTTTTTCATGATGATGAAGTGGATACGTTGGAAAGAATGTTAACAACATTTAATTGTGTTACTGGTAAAGTTACCATGGACAAAGGGATTAGCAATGAAGAAGGTAATTACTATTTTTCATCCAAGACAAAAAAGATTGAAGAAATCCATACTATAACAAATGAAAAAATTAAATCTGTCATAGAGGGCAATAACAAAATTATGGTTCAATATCAATCTAAAAAAGTGGCCGTTTTGGACGAGAAACAAAAGATAGAGTATGAAAGTGAACTTGAACAGTTTTCATTAATTTATTATATGATTCCTTGTGAGAACAACATAATCGTTGTAGGCATGGGTCAAGACCAATCCCTATTAATACAGAAAATAGATTGGTCCTTTGAAACTCTTCAGCAAGTTACATTAGAGGACTTTGATGATGTTAAGTTGTCTGTTGGAGATGATGCAGTATACGGTGTCGCCTTAAAGGTTAATGGAAAGAATCAATTATTTCTGTTAGATAAAAATTGGGAAAAGACCATTATCGACGAAGATTTCAAGGGATATGATCTGTTGTTTTTAAAAGAGCAAAAGGAGGTTATCTATTATGATGCGACTAGCAATAGTTACGTATTTCTAGATAGCAATGGTAACCAAAAGGAAACATATCCTGTACTAATTAAGGAAAAAGATTATAATTTTCCTCAAGGGAAGTTATATATAGACTAGCCTTAGGGCTAGCAAAAGGGGTTTGTATTATTAATAATAGGAGGTTTACTTATGAAAAAAAAGAACATTAGGAAATATTGTTTTGAGTTTGGCTTTATTGGTTGGACTAATTGGCAGTTCTATGACTGCAATGGCTATGAATGACACAGCTACAAAAGATGTGTACATCATGGGTAAAAAAGTTGCTACCATTGAAGCTAGAATTTGGGCAGGTACAGGAGCTACATTTGATGCAACAAGTTCTTCATGGATTACAAATGCAAATGTGTCTATTAGAAATCACGTGAATCAGATGGAACTTGCTGCTGGTGGTTTGGGTGTAGGTATATCCGTTCCTACTCCAGCTGGAAGTATCAGCGTATCTTATAGCAATGGTAACAAGACTGCTACATTTACTACGAGAGCTGTGTCAGGTAGTAGTGCAACATATCGTGGAATTAATACATATTCTAACCGTGTTACTGGAATTGGTTGGTGGGTTAATTGTTCATCTATGCAGTCATTAGAATTAGATACACAACCATTTTTTATTACAGCTTCTTGCTTTAAAGGGCTCTAGGATAATAGAATAATACAAATGATGAAATTAATAATACAAACCAAAATAGAGATGCACCTAATGCTTTAATTGCACTAGGTGTATTTCTATGTTCATAATCTATTGAGCCTCTATCATTAGAGTGCTAAGGTGTCATGACATGGTTTCATATTTGACAAAAAGAGCTTCATAAATCATAATATAGATGAAAGAATGGGGCCTCTTATGGAAGTAAGTTCAAGAGACTGCCCCAGAAAAATATATAGGTAAGAATGAAGAAGTACATTATAAATAGACCTGTAATAAGGAGTGTATCATGAGATTAAGAAGTATACCTGGTGCAACTGAAAAATTAGAAACCCATCCAAAGGTAATAAAGGATGAAAAAAACCTAAAAGGTAAGTGGCATGAGTTGTTTGGTAATGACCATCCAATACATATTGAAATTGGTATGGGAAAGGGTCAGTTTATACGTACCTTAGCTAGACAGAATCCTCATGTTAATTATGTGGGGTTTGAGAAATTTACCAATGTTTTAGTGAGAGCCCTTGGAAACTTAGATGATAAAGACATAGAAAATCTGTATGCTATTCGAATGGATGTAGAAGAAATTCTTGATGTTTTTGAAGAAGGTGAGATTGAACGTATCTATCTTAATTTTTCAGACCCATGGCCTAAGGATCGGCATGATAAAAGGCGGTTAACCCATCATGGCTTTCTAGAACGTTATGAAAAGGTTTTATCATCAGGAGGCAAGATTTGCTTCAAGACGGATAATGAAACACTGTTTGACTATTCATCAGAAGAGATGGAAAAATATGGTTGGAAAACTGAGAAGATAACGCGAGATCTACATCATAGTCCCTATGTAGAAGGGAATGTTATGACAGAGTATGAGGAGAAGTTTGTAGGTTTAGGTATGCCAATATATCGATTAGAGGCTACTAAATAATCATAAGTTCGTTTATACTAAAAATAGATAACGAGTAGGCTACTTATGCCATAAGGCTTGTTATATGAGGAGTGATAAGATGAAGCACCCTGTGACAGTAAGAAAAGATGAGAAATTAGGCAGAACCTTTATCGACTATTATAAGCATAAAGATAAAGAGAACTTTCGATTCAAAGCCTTGGAGAAATTATTAGGCACGGAGCCATTTTTTATGGTGATCAATACCAACTTCTGCTGTTCTATTGATAATAGCACGCCAAAGGATAATATTCAGGTCATAGAACGCTATGTAAAAGATGCAGGATATCAACATACAGTCATGCCAATAGAAAATACCAATCGTAAATCTATCTTTGGGTTCTTATCAAGAAAACAGGAAAATAATAGTTCTTATAAAATAGGGATTATTGTACCTGAAGGCAATTTTAATCGTGAACTTTTTGATAGTATTTTTGGTATATACGATGTGGAACTTGGTATTGGCTATGAAAAAAAAGAAGAAGAGGAGATCTTTGAAGATTTTAGAAAAGGTTATTTTGATTCTTTCTTTGATAAAGAGTACTTTACCTATGGGCTTTTCAATGCCATTAATTTTCATAAGATTGTAACGGATTTAGAAGTTGATGAAGCTTATATGACAAGCTAATAAAAGAGTAAGTGTGTATATAAAGGGGCAATCTCACGCAAAGAGAAGGCTCCTTTTATGTATGTTTTTGAATGTACTTACATACCTTTATTATGAGATATTATTATGAAAGGAATGATAGGTTTGTCAGTACATAAAGAGCAAGAGATAGAGGATGTGCATTCCCATAGCAATAAGGTTCAATTATTTGCTAAAATTATGGAGAAAAAAGGTGATGACCAATGGTTGCTAGAAGCTGTTGATAAAAAAAGTAGGTACCTGATTCGTATAGACGATGACGCTATTTTTGATGAGGGAATATCAACGGATCTAATAGATGGAAATGTTGTGATAATCAATGCTGTTGAAAATGAAGAAGGAGATCAAACCCATAGAGCCGTTGAGGTTATTGCTAACGATCAGGACCATGTCATTAAGGTGGATAAAAGAGAGACCATTAGCGCTTATCTGGGTATTTTTCCTGATGGTTTATTGGATATGGAGCAACAAAACATTACCATAGCTAAGGATAAGACTGTGGCGGTATCCCTTAAGCAGGAGAAGGGACAGCGATGGATCTATAACAGAGTGGAAGACGAGTTACGACTCTTAAGCTATCATGAGGAAGATGAAGAGGGGTATGGGAGACAGCACTGGGGGGTTTGTGGTTGGACATGAAGGCGAATGTGCGGTTCATTTTACATGTTTGAATGAGAGGGATGAGGTCATAAGAGATATCACATTTCATATTACGACCCATGAATGAGAGTCTTAAGGCACAAGTAAAATAAACGAGTCAATTTTTTCTCTCGTGCCTAACTTAAAAACTGTAACACATATAGCATTGTCGTACATAAATGAATATACTATATTAAAAATAAACATCGGATATGGATGTTTTATAGGATAGGGTGAGGTCATGCGGTTTCTAGACAAATTAAAATATCGATATTTACAAGAAAGTTATGGGCGTAGAAATAAGAAAACTCAAAAAACAAGCTTTTACGCGGACATTAGGTGAAATGGAAAGTTACTTGGAGCAAATACTCGGGAAAAGCAAAAAAATAAAAAAAAGAGGGGCTGGCTTACGCTTAACCTATCATATTTTTCTATGACATGGTTGTCATGTGCCAGCCTTACTCAGTATTCCGTACATAATCCTAGGTATTAGGAAGCAATATAGGTAATATTTCATTTAAGAATACGATAAGTACAAAGATAATAAGAGAACCTATAACATAGCCATCAAAGATTTTTTGTTTTGGCATGTCTAGGGTGTCTTGTGATACAGGTTTCTTGATAAATAGATATTCTTTTCTATTATGCTTAGTCGCAATTTTATAGAATAAATATACTAAAGGTAATGTTACTAAGGTTATCATTAATGAGAAGGGTAGTATGGATAACACCGATACAGACTCCATGGATTCAGGCGAAACCAACGTGTCTGGGTCCATAAAACCTGAAAACATATTCTGTAAGAGAATCAGTGTTTTTGCTAATACCATCTGTGTACCGTTAACGATAAAGTGAACAATCATGCTGGCATAGATAGACCCTGTGATTTTTACCAGTACAAATAACATAATACCCATAACAAAAGCATAGGTAAATTGATTACCGTTAAGGTGCAACATACCAAAGAAAAGTCCGTTCATCAGAGCGGCTTTTACAAGTGGTACATGTTCGTAATTAGTAAGTAAAATACCTCGCATGACAAATTCTTCATTAATTGCTGGTAACACAGCTACCAACACAAGTAGTAGCCATAAAGGAAGCTCTAGCATGGAATTAATTGTACCAGCAATTTGATTTTCAAAGAAAATCTGGGACAATACATTAATTAAACTTAAGAAGGGTTGAATAAAAAATACCAATACCGATAGCAAGTAAAACATTAACGGTATCCATCTTATGAAGAAGTAACGTATCCTTTATATTAGCTCTTGTAAATACAAAATATAAGATAATAGGTAAACTGATAAGAACAACTTGTGAGAACAGTATACCTTGTATATCTGTTAAATTCTTTTCTTGAATACTCAATATAATCCCTAAAACATTGGCAACGACGACACTAACTAATATTAAAATAAATACAAAGCGATTTCCCCGCTTGGCAGAGTTCATAGCATAATTCATCCTCTCTATCTTGATTCGTGGTCTTGTTATAGCATATGTAATTACATCCTAATATAGCATAATGCTTTTATCATTGCAATAATAGAGGTTAAGTGGTATATTTAAATTAGGATTTATTTTACAATTAGTGTTTAAAAAGTTCCATATGAGAGATACTAAGAAGGTATTCAATATAAACCATAGTTAAGAAAAAAAGAATGAAGAACTCGTGACGATGCCATTGAAAAGACCTTTTAGTAGGCTACAGTTCTATATTGGAATAGGCTAGGGAAAACTTTTTTGAAAAAAAAGTATAAAAAAAAGTGTTGACATATATTACTATATTGTAATATAATGATATTAGGATGATAGTAATATAATCATATAAAATAATAAGGAGGTTTTAATAATGGCATTAGCATTCACAGATATTAATTTTGAAACAGAAGTATTAAACTCAGAAGTGCCAGTATTGGTTGACTTTTATGCTGATTGGTGTGGACCATGTAAGATGATGGCTCCTGTAATAGATGAATTAGCAGCGAAATATGAAGGTAAAGCTAAGATTGGAAAGCTTAATGTAGACCAGAATGGTGAAACAGCACAGAAATATCGTGTTATGAGTATACCAACCATGTTACTTATAAAAGATGGTAAGGTGATTGACACAGTTGTTGGTGCAGTACCTAAGCAACAACTTGAATCAAAAATTGAGTCAGCTATGTAATCATAAATCATGAGTATAATAAAAGCTTCTAGCAGATCAACTGTTAGAAGCTTTTTTTATCGTTAGGAGCGTTCTACTTTCAATCTCCAAATCCTTTAAGTGACCAAGTCACTTTGTATTCTTATTAAAAGTTCTACTTTTGAGCATATGGAATCGCGTTATGACGGCAAGTCACCTGATTCATCTAAGGCTTGTTGTTGACGTCTTGCCTCCAAACGTTTCGTGTATTGATTATCAATTTGACGATCAATGATATTCTTAATAACTGCGAAGAATGGAACACCTAAGAACATGCCCAGAAACCCAAAGAATTTTCCACCGATTAGGATGGAGAAAATAACCCAAAAAGGACTAAGACCAGTAGAATCGCCAAGAATTTTTGGACCTAATATATTACCATCAAATTGTTGTAGCCCTAATATAATAAGCGCAAACCATAAGGCGTGGATAGGTGATTCAATAAAAACAAGAATGATGCCAAAGAAACCACCAATAAAAGGTCCGAAGTATGGAATCATATTCGTCACACCTACAAATACACTAATGAGTAAAGCATTAGGAATTCGGGCTATAGTTGTAATAACAAAACATAGAGCACCTATAATAAGAGAGTCTATAAGCTTACCTACAAAAAAGTTTGAGAAAATACGATGGCTGTCTTTTAAGATAAACAGTATGCTACTGGAGGCTTTTTCATTAAATATAGCCACAATACCTTTTTCAAAACTAGCAATGGATTTTTCTTTACTCAGTAATAAATATATAGCGATAATAAAACCTAGAATAACATTGAAGATACCAAAAGTAAAGTTTTTGGTGATATCAAATACCGAATTCATAATACTTGGAACGATGTCTTTTGCGGAGTCAATGGTAGAGGGAATATATTCTTTGATGGTAGCTTCCACTTTAGCTGGGTCAATAAATTCGAATTGAGAAGATTTATCCTCAATAAATACAGTGAGTTTATTAACAAAATCCGTAGAAAAATCAGGCAGAGCATTGACTAAATTAGCGATACTTTTAGCCAGTTCGGGAATAACAAAAGCAAGTATCATAATGATAAAGCCAAGGACAGTTATGTAAGTAAATAAGATAGAAAGAGATCGCTTGACTTTCTTATTTTTTAATTTGAAATTTCTTAATACGAAATCTAGTAACTATTTTTTCATACCACACAACCATGGGGTCTATAAAATACGCAATTAAAAAGCCCAGTATAAAAGGTGATAAGGTTTGAAGTAATGTTTTTAAAAACTTCTTAGTCTCATCCCAATTTCCGATAAATTTATAAAAAATAAGACCCGCGAATATAACCAAAAGGGCATAAACACTAATGGTTGTGTATTGTTTGTTCCAACGAATTTTCATGATGTATGTTGTCCTCCTTAATTGCAAATTACAAGCATTGGTGATACCGCTATTAATCTTCTTTCATCATAACAAATTTTATTAATATGAAGTAAAATATCATGGAAAATTAATATAAAATTAATATTTGTATCAGAAAAGTGAGCCTGTATAATAGGTTAAACGATTAACATCCTACTTGTAAATTATAGCAATTCATATTATAATAATTATTACCAAATAAATACAAAATATGCAATTTTATACACGTCTTAAAGTACATAATTTTATTAAGAGAGTTATAAATGACTTATGTTTGTTGTTTTACAATAATTGGGTATTAACGGGGGGAAATTATAGGTTTGTTTGCATGTTTGTATATTTAGATGGTTATTTCGTAATTCAGAGATATGTAATTCTTAAATGATTTGTTAGCATACAATATACGTAGCTTCAGCTCAGGGGATGTTATTGTCGTATATCATATGGATATTTTTTGCGCTCTTAAAACCTTTTATATTATATAGCATGCTGGCAAATAAGCTTCGTGAACATATCTCAACTGGTCTGGATTAAGGAATAATAGGTAGATGAATAACCTTATAGGTTATTCTATTAGCATCTAAAGCTTTAACCTAGGGACACCGCACCAAAATAATAAAAGGGTTAGAAATCATTTTATTATTTTAGTGAGCGACTGATTTAGTGACACTGTTATCAAGGAGGGTATAACATGATAGGTAAACACAAGGATCAATCATCAAAAGCCAAGAAAAAATTTGGGTTAAGGAAAGTTAAGAATAGTTTAATGGTAAAAATGATTTTATCGACTTCTCTTCTAATTATCTTGGTAGCTTCAATACTAACATTCATAAGTACTTATCAAAGTAAAAAGGCTATAACAGTAGAAATTGAGAAACAACTGCAATACCAATTAGAAGGTGTGAGCGGTTCCATATTAGCTAAACAAGAAAATCTTTTGCATGAAATCATAATGATTAGTCATTTGAACAATGTAAGAGAAGGGATTCGATTAAGAAATGGAATGGCTATCAAGCAATTTTTATCAGAATATGTGGAGCAACAAAGCTATTTAGAAAATGCTTACATCCTTGACACTAATGGGATTGTCATGTATGACGTACTGGATAGTAAAGGAAAAGATTTTTCAGACCGCGACTATTATATAGCAAGTGTAAAAGGTGATGCATATATCAGCCAAGTCATGGATTCTCGTTTTACAGGTGACCCAGTACAAGTTGTTAGTAATCCAATAAAAGATGAAAACAATGAAATCGTAGGTGTTCTTGCAGCTACTATCAAGTTTGACATCATTGGTAAAATATTAGATGGTGTCGAGTTATCAGAAGGTAGTACGGTCTATTTATTAGATAAAGAAGGTAAAATATTATATCACACAGATCCTGATAACGTGGGTAATAATGTAAGGGATTTTAACATACCAGAATTAAATGCCCATGCTGAGGCCATGACAAGCGGAAAATCAGATGAGATTATCTATAATTATAAGGGTCTGGCAAAACTTAATATGTACATGCCTGTTGGCGATATGTCATTATCCATCAATGCCGTCCAACACGTCTATTTGGCACCGGTTAAGGATATGCAGAAAAAACTATCTTTCTATGCAATTTTATTTACACTTGTTGGATTAGTTTTTGGTGTCTACAATAGTACCCGCATGGTAAAAAAGATTACCCGCATGAAAGAAGCACTTAATACAGCGTCAAAAGGGGATCTAACCATAAATCTAGATGAGAAAAAGATGAAGAAATGTTGGGAAGTCTTGAACTGCAAGGAGTTAGAATGCCCAGCCTATAAAAATGATAATTTAAAGTGTTGGGAGATTCCTGAGACATTATGTGAAGGTGAGAGACAAGCAGGTATTATATCTAAGATCGAAAGATGTGCTGAATGTAAGACATATAAAGCGTCTGAGGGGGATGAACTCCATCAAATCAGTAGAAGTCTAAACACCATGGTTTCCAGTATCCGATCAATGGTCATGGATATCAAGAAGGTTTCCTTAGATTTAGCTGCATCTAGTCAGCAACTATCCACTGCTTCAGAAGAAAGTAGTGTTGCAGCAGAAGAAATTGCTAAGAGTATGACATCGATTAGTGAAGGAGCAGAAACCCAAGTGACCAATGTATCTGAAGCTGGTCACCTAGTAGAAATGATGAATGATAAGTTAAATAAGTCAAGTGCTGCTACTCAGCAAATGTCTGAAAAAGCCTATAATGTGCAAGAAACATCTATTAGAGAACAAAAGGTTATTAGGAAGACCATTGAGCATATTAACAGCATAAAATCAAGCTCAGAGCAAACGGTAAAAGTCATGGAAGCACTTAATACACAATCAGATGAAATTGGTAACATTAATGAAGTCATCACCCAATTAGCAGAACAGACCAATCTCCTAGCACTTAACGCAGCGATAGAAGCTGCTAGAGCAGGTGAGCAAGGTAAAGGTTTTGCAGTTGTGGCTGAAGAGATTAGAAAGTTAGCTTTTCAATCAGGTGAATCAGCAAAGGGTATTCAGAGCTTAATCATGGAGATTCAGAGTGAAATTACGACAGCTAATCGATTAATTCTCGAGGAAAACGAGAAAGTTGATTTGGGTATTCAATCGGTAAAAGAGTCAGAGAACGCTTTCCATACCATTAACGATAACATTGGAGGCGTAGGGCAATACATACAGGATGTAGTCATCCTCATTGAAGAAACAAAAGAGTCCAGTGCTCAGGTATCTAAAGCTGTTGGCAATATTGTAGAAGTTGTTTCTGAATCTGCTGCTGGTGCACAGGAAGTAACAGCCACAACAGAAGAACAAACATCAACATCAGAAGAAATTGCTAAATCAGCAGAGCAGTTAGCCCATATGGCAGATGCATTACTGGATAGCATTTCAAGTTTTAAAATTAATCAATAGCCAAAAAACATACTCAAAAAAGCTGCTTTATGATTCATAACCATATGAATGCATGAAGTAGCTTTTTTATTTTTTAACATTGTATAGGAATTTCATATAGGTTATGGTATGGTTATCCACAAAAAGTAGTTTAGTATGACTTTTACTACAAAAATATAGACATTCTTACTTTTTGTGGAATAACCATGGTATAACATCCTTATAAATTAGGGATGCTGAAAGGTATAGTCACTATTTGGAAAGACTTAAAAAAATTTTTCTATTGACAAATATAAAAAAAGAAATTATGATAGATACTATCACCGACCGAACGTTCGGTCGGAAAATAAAATCTAAAACAAGGCATAAGAGAGGAGAAATAATGTTATCGAAATTTAGTGTAAAAAAAACCCGTTACTATTGTTATGATTGTACTAATATTTGTTATATTTGGAGCAGTATCATCTTCAAAATTAACTATGGATTTATTTCCAGATATGAATATACCTTATGCAGCTGTATCAACTACATATGTGGGGGCAAGTCCTGCAGAAGTGGAGGGTATGGTGACAGGGACCATAGAAAGTGCACTTGCTACAGTGCAGAATGTAAAAAATATTCAATCCATCTCATCTGAGCATCATTCCCTTGTTATTGTTGAGTTTGTAGAAGCTGCTAACATGGATGTGGCCATGATGGATATGCGTGAGAAATTAGACCAGATGCAAAGTTTCTTGCCAGAGTCTGTTACCTCGCCCATGATAATTAAATTTAATCCAAACATGATGCCTATTATGGGATTTTCAGTCACTCAAGAAGGTAGTGATATGAGTCAAATCACTGATTTTGCTGAAAAAAGCCTTAAACCAAAGCTTGAAAGAATAGAAGGCGTAGCTTCTGTAAGCATTATGGGTGGTAGTAAAAAACAAATTGAGATTACCTTGAATTCCGAAAAAATAAAAGGGTTTGGCTTAGAACAAGATATGGTAGCTAACCTTATAAAAGCATCTAATCTAGATATACCATTAGGAAGCATTACAGATGGTGATAAAGATTATACCATACGTACAACGGGTACAATCGATAGCATTAGTGCTCTAGAAGATTTTATTCTCATGGAAATACCTGTACCTATGACAGGTGCAAATGGTCAAAACGCTGCATCAGATACAAACGGGCAGAACCCTTCACCACAAGCAGTTTCTATGATGGCCATAAAATTAAAGGATATTGCTACTGTTAATGAAGTGGAAGCTAATAAGAACACTTATACGAAAGTCAATGGTGAAGACAGTATATCCATTATGATCCAAAGACAGTCTGAATACAATACGACAGATGTGGCAGATAAAGTGAATGCTGCCATTGACCAGATAAAAGAAGAAAATGAAGGCATGCATATTATAACGACCCTGGATCAATCAAAATATATTAAAAACATGGTATCTTCTGTGAGCTTAAATGCTATCATAGGGGCGTTACTTGCGATTCTTATCTTGTTTATCTTCCTAAAAGATATTCGACCAACGATTATTATAGGTGCAGCCATTCCCATTAGTATCATTGTAGCCTTTACGTTCATATGGTTAAGCGGCATAAGCCTTAATGTTATATCTTTAGGTGGGTTAGCCTTGGGAATAGGTATGCTGGTGGATAATGCGGTTGTTGTTCTTGAGAATATCTACCGTATACGAAAAGAGGGTAAAAGTAGAGTAGAAGCTGCAATAATCGGTAGTAAACAGGTAGCAGGTGCTGTTACAGCATCAACCCTTACGACCATCGCTGTTTTTTTACCTGTTATATTTGTTCAAGGTATGACTGCACAGTTATTTAAAGAATTAGCTATAACAGTTGCTTTAACCTTGGTTGCCAGTTTATTGGTTGCTTTAACCTTAGTACCCATGATGTCATCCCGTTTAATTAAGCGTCCTGATTCAAGTACGCATCATAAACTCATGGATTCTTTTAATGCCCTCTATGTTCGGTTATTAAAAGGCTCATTACGTCATCGTATTGTGGTGCTAGTATTAACCATACTCGTTTTTTGTAGCCAGTATATTTGGTGCTTTGACTATTGGAACAGAGCTAATTCCAGCCTCTGATGAAGGTCAAATAGAGATTACAGCCTCTAATAAGGGTGCTACATTCCAAGCAACCGTGGATATGGTGAAAGAAATCGAAGGAATCTTAAAAGAATACAAAGAAATAGAGACTGTTAGTGCCTCTGTTGGCGGAGGTAATGGTTTTGGTAGCATGATGGGTGGCGGTGGCGCTGGTTCAGGAACACTCAATTTAGTTCTTGTATCAAAGGATAAGCGTGATCAAACCACAAAAGAACTAACGGATGACTTAAGAGATCGCATAGCTAAAGACGTAGATGGTGACATAGAAGTAAAATCCGTATCATCGAATCGTATGGCATTTTCAACTGTACCTGTACAAGTGGATATAACAGGGGAGGACTTTAGTGAACTCGAACGATTAGCTCTAGAAGTGGAAGAAGCCGTTAGAAGTATAGATGGAACCGTAGAGATTAACAATGGTATTGTAAAAGGGGCTCCTGAGATACGTATTACCACAGAGAATGCAATAACAGGACCTCTCGGTGTAACGGTAGGTCAGATGGCAGGAACCATCCGAGGAAGATTACAAGATGAAAAGGTGACGACTCTTGAAGTGGATGGGCAGCAACTGGATGTATATATCAATGAATCAGCCAACACATCACTTACCATTGATGCTCTAGAGGAATTAACATTCCCTTCAATGACAGGACAAGAAGTTGTCTTATCAGACATAGCTGATATTGAAAAGACCTCTGGCTATTCTACTATTAATAGAAATAATCAAAAAACGTGTGATCAGTGTAACTGCTCAATTAGAAGAAGGTAAGAGCAGTGGTAAAGTGGGTGACATACTGGAAGAAAAATTAAAAGATATACAGATACCGGATGGCTACAGCGTTGATCTATCAGGGGAAAACAAAGAGATTCAAGACTCATTTAAAAGTTTATTACTGGCTTTATTATTGGGAGCAGTTTTAGTTTATATGATCATGGCATCTCAGTTTGAATCTTTCTTATACCCATTTGTTATCATGTTTAGTGTGCCATTGGCGTTTACAGGTGCTTTTATTGCATTATTCCTTACGGGTACGCCACTTAGTATTGTAGCTATCTTGGGTATGATTGTTCTAACAGGAATTGTTGTAAATAACGGTATCGTCCTCGTTGATTATATGAATAAGCTTATTCAGGTTGGAAAATCGCCAAAAGATGCTATAATAGAAGCAGGAAGCGTAAGATTACGTCCAATTCTTATGACGGCTCTTACAACGATATTAGCTCTTGCACCATTAGCTTTTGTCCCTGGAGAAGGGGCGGAGATGATTGCACCTCTTGGTGTCACCGTTATTGGTGGATTACTTATGTCAACATTCTTAACACTGATTGTTGTACCGGTCATTTACTCGTTATTTAATGGCTTAAAGGGTCGGTTAAAGCATAGCAAGTAGTACAGATAGGGCAAATAAAATAACTAAAGAAGGAATCGAATTTATGAGTAAACGAAAGAGTATATTAGAGGCGGCAGCAACCATTATTAATCGTGATAGCATTCATGGTATTACCATTTCAAAAGTGGCTGGGGAAGCTAATATTGGAAAAAGCACGATCTATGAATACTTTGAAAATAAAGAAGAGCTCATTCAACAAACGGTTCAATATGTCGGTGAGACTTATATGGATACCATTAAAAAAAACCCTTCTAGATGGCCATAAGGATTTTGAAAGTACCATGAAAACACTCATAAAGTTGGTCATGAAAGGGATTAGGAAAGGTAACAATCATTATCTATTCATGATGAGTGAGTGTAAGAGAACCACAGGATCTAAGATACCTATGCATGCAAAGATGAAGGGCGTCATGATGAGCTTTCGTATGAAATTGTTTGATATATTACAAGCCATCACAGATTTAGGAGAAAAAGAAGGCATTATTAAGAAACCAGATGATAAGATATTTCTTATTGTATGGCAGAACCTATTGGTTACGCTTGCTTTTGAATTTTCAGGAGTGGATGCATTCGTAGAGTTGCAAAAGATTCAAATAGACGATGATGAAAAAAAATATCGATACGATTTATCGCTATATGATTAAGATGTTGCAGATTGATATAAAGGCTAAATAAAGGGACATAACGTTGAAAGCGCCTATTACCCCATTATCTGACTAGAAGTGCTCTCTATATAGCAATTCTTAAGAAGATAGGGGATAATAGGCGTTTTATGTATAGATGTTACTTATGAACAATGACTTGTTTAATGAGTTCATCGTCCATGGAATACACTTCAATTTCGGTTCCACTGACAGTAACCTTACAACCTGTCTTAATGGGTATATTATTTTCTGTTGCTTGATTATAAAGCACTCCAGCGATGGTGTGCCCCATGCTTTCAGGAAGCGTTGTTCCATAAGTTTTATTCACGTCTTTAACAAATGTACCACTGTTAAAAATCATACCTTTTGTAGATTCATGATGTTGGCTGTTAAGAAATTTTCGAGTAGCAAATAGAATACTAATAGCAACCACACCAAGCAGTGTATCTACCATGGTATTGTGTTCGATAATGATTTTTTCTGGCAATGGCGAATAGTAACACCTCAATGGCGCTACCAGGGGTATGCTTAGCAAGCATTTTGATAAACTCAATACCAATTATAATCTGTAAGGCATCTGCAAGAAAGGTTTCCACTTTGACTTCAAAATTGCCTTGAAGGAATTTTGAAACAATGACATATAAATCATAAGCAATAATGACTGAAAGTACTGCAATACCGATGAGTGTAAAAGCAGCAATGACAATTTCCAGATAACTGGCTGATTTAGACACATAGTTCCTTAGAAGTTGTTTCATTAAATAGCTCCTTTTTAGTTTTATTGAGTTAGTGGGTACGTAGTCATAAGTACCTTTATTAAACCATGGATTCATCTTGAAATCAACCCAAAAAAAAGGAAAACAGTATAAAAGGAAACTCCGTAGGAGTTTCCTTTATCATTAGATCATGCCTTTTAGATCGTCCATAAGACGTTCTGCTTTATGCATCATTTTTTTTGCCTTTTCTTTGCATTTTACGTACTTCTCGCTTATCCATGTTCATAAGGGCCAAAGAAGATGCACCGATAACACTACCTACAATTATACCTGTTGTAAATCTCATGAAATATTTCTCCTTCCATATATAAAAGTCATTATTATTTTGGAATATATGGGGAAAAAATATACTGGTAAAAAATGAAAAAAAGACTTTTATCCACAAAATGCTTATCCACATCTTAAAAAACGACAAGATGATTGTTATAAAAGGTTTAACCCAATATTGAATCCTAGATACGACAGTTTTGTGGATAAGGAATAAAGTTATCCCCAAGAAAAGGGGGTTATCAACAGGGAAAATGTGGATAACCCCACTTATATGGTTATAATATTTTTAAAATTGCTGTATTCCTCGGATTTTATGTCGCTAAGAATCATATCAACGCTACTCACATCTGCTACTTTATAGGGTGATACCTGATTGAATTTGGATTCATCCACTAATAAATACCAGTTATAGGCTACTTCCAGAACAGAGGTTATAATCTTATGGTTAACTTCTGTCGATACAGATATCCCAAAATTCTTATCAATAGCAGAGCAGCTGGTAATGGTCTTATTAATATTAAAGGATTTTAGATACTCACTAATTTGGGGATTGGTGGTAAAGGTGTAATTATCATAGACAATGACTTCACCACCCATTAAAATTAAAGTTCTGCATTTTTCTTTTAATGTGAGGGCGGCTTCTAAGTTATTTGTGATGACAGATACATCGTCACTTCTTTTAATATGTCGTGCTAACGCAGCACACGTATATCCAGAGCCTAAGAATATGGTATCTCCTTTTTGGATATAGGGATAAGCTGCAGCTGCCAATTTTTCTTTCTTCATAGTAATGCTTGTGGGTGATAGTGTACTTTTCGGAGGTGTTGTTAAGGTGTTATTCTTATTGAGTACGGCTCCTCCGTGAGTCTTTGTAATAAGACCTTGTTCTTGAAGCTTATTAAGGTCCTTGCGAATGGTTACATCGCTTACTTGAAATAAGTCAACAAGGTTATGAACATGAACAATTCCTTTTTTTTCAAGTAATTCGAGAATTTTTTCTGATCTTTGTATGGCAAACATATTAGCACCTTCTATTATGGGTAATCGTGTCAAAAGGAAATAGTTGAACTTGAATCTTGTATAGCCATTAGGGAAACTTTACTTTTGACACTTTTACCATTATTATAGTCGTTGATAGTTTAGCATAAAGCTTATGGATTTACAATCCTGTTATTTCTTATTAGGCCATAAAATGGCGTCTGGTTCTTCCACCCATAAATGCTCCTCAATAAAAGTTGGGCGGATATAAGGGTTATTTTCTAGGTGACGGATGGCGAAGATAAAGTACATGGCATAACCTGGTGCTGCCACTTGAGGATGGTCCATACCAGGCGGAATCAATACAGTATCATTCTCTTCTAGGAGAATGGCATCATCACCAAGCTTAAGTAAGCCAAACCCTTTTTGATTCACAGGATGAAATTTATAAAAATATATTTCAGGTTGTTCATGATGATGAGAAGGAAATCCAGCCCATTTTCCAGGATAGTGCATGTCTTCACCTAACATAAGATTAGAATCTGGATCGATGGATTTATCAATTATAGTACGTGTGATTCGCGTACCTGCTTCATTCATGAATCCTCTTCCTCGCTCCTCTACCACTGTATCTTCAGGTTTTCTTAAAATATTATGCTGAATAATATCATTTTCAGATTTAAAAACTGCAATTTCGGTATAATCTTGTACACATTCTATTTCAACCAATGTAGATGGAGCTAGTTGTAAGGTGACAGGGTTATAGTCATAATAATTAGGGCGGGTCATGGTGTCTACTTGATCAGCATAAGATAGTGAAACTTTACCCTGAATTAATAAATAAGCACGCTCTAATGGTTCTTCATTGGTGTATTTATCACCTTTATTAAGTCTTAATATTTCAAAGTCCATCAGATAATCTCTGTGAGGACCGTTAATATCTACGATTTTATTGATACCTTGCAAAAAATCGCCAGGTTGTTTTATTTTCATGATGATCTCCTTTTATCGTATCAACCATTCGGTTTTTTCTTATTCTATTATAGTACAAAAAAACCAGGTTATACAATGGTTTTTTTGTTTTATTTTATTTTTTTTAAGTTTTGATTCATTTTGGTTGACCCACCATAGGTTCTGATTTACTCCTTTTGTGTGGGTCAACCCTATGTTTATGGCTTACAGACCTGTTTTTTCAGCAAGGAAACGACGTGCTTTTTTAGCATACTCAAGAGGATTAGCAATAGCTGGATCTTGTTCTGCTTCAATAACAATCCATCCAGAATATGTGCTTTGGCTAATGATTTTGAAGATATTGTCCCAATCAACCATGTCACCATCACCAGGCACAGTATAAATACCTTCTTTTACAGCTTGTAAGAAACTTAACTTTTCTTCTTTTACCTTTTTTAAGACATCGCTGCGTACATCTTTTAGATGAATGTGTACTACACGATCAATATACGTTCTTAAAACACTGACAGCGTCTTCTCCTGCAAACGTAGCGTGTCCTGTATCGAAGAGTACACCTACTAAGTCAGGGTCCACTAAAGACATTAATTTTTCAAATTCTTCCATGGATTGAATACCTGTACCCATGTGGTAGTGATAACCAATTTTCATACCTTTATCCTTAGCCATTTGTCCTAGCTTATTAAGACCTTTAGCGATTTTTTGGAATTGCTCATCAGTAAGAACGGGTGCATCATCAAACATCTTCTTGGTAATATCACCTTGGATGGTCATACCTGTTTCACATACACCAACAACTCTTGCGCCTAACGCATATAAGAAGTTTGTTAAGGTTTCAAAGCGTTGTAGGGTTTCTTCTTCTGGCTTTGTGGTAAATTCACAACTAAACCATTGGTTACAGATTTGCATATTCCGTATATCACATTCGTAAGCTAATGTAGCCACATCTGTAGGATACTTATTACCAATTTCACTACCTTCAAACCCAGCTAATGCCATTTCACTTAGACATTGTTGGAAAGTCAGCTCACCACCAAGTTCAGGTAAGTCATCATTGGTCCAGTTGATAGGCGCGCAGCCAAGTTTAATAAAGTGTTTGCTAAGATCCATATTACTTCCTGTTTTTCTCATATTCCATTCTCCTTATGCAAATATATTTTTTATAGTAAAAAAAAGTTTTATTTTCATTAAAATCTTTTACGTGACGAAGCCTCTTTTGTTTTTTTAGTGTGGAAGAGTACTTTTAGTAAGGGAAACATTTATCTTTTACGGTTGTATTCACGTTGATGGCAGCTACTTCAACAGTGGTATCTGTAGCTACTTGAGCTGTCCCCACTCGCCAGAAGTGCTCAAAACCTTCTGTCATGGTACCTGGTAAGACTTTGATGTCAATAAGTGTAGAGCGCGTTTGTTTCTTAGCATCGTGAAGAGCAGCTACTAATTCATCAGCATTACTTACACGGTAGGCAATAGCGCCGTAACCTTCAGCGATTTTGGCAAAGTCAATATGGGTATATTCACCAAGTAATGCAGTACCTTCTTCGTTTCGGTATCTAAACTCTGTTCCAAAGGTATGTATACCTTGAGAACGTTGGAGGTTATGAATACATTGATGACCGTGATTATCAAATAAGAGTATATTAATTTTTTTATCTTCTTGTAGAGAAGTAAACAAATCAGAATGTCCCATTAAGAAGCCACCATCACCGACAAAACAATAACTTTCAACATCTGGGGATGCTATTTTTGTACCAAGAGCACCACTCACTTCGTAGCCCATACAGGAAAAACCATATTCTAAGTGGTAAGTATCCGGTTTACTAGGTCGCCATACACGTTCAAGATCAGAAGGTAAACTACCAGATGCAGATACGATAATGGATTCAGGGTCAATGGTTTTATTAATGATACCCAAAGCTGCTGTTTGGCAAAATCCATCCTTAGAAGTAGCGTTATCCATCTTATCAAGCTCTAATTGCCAATCTTCTTTAGCTTTACTGATCTCTTGGTTATAAGCACTCTTATAATTGGCTTTTAACAAGGCTTCTTTTAATTGAGAAAGTCCCTTCTTAGCATCTGCAACAACCGATACAGCTTCCATTTTATATGCATCTGAATCATTGATATTTAAGGTAATAAGTGTCACATCAGGGTTTTGATAAGCAAACTTAGATGATGTAACAAAATCATTTAACCGGGTACCAACAGCTAGAATGACATCGGCTTCTTTTGCTAATCGATTAGCAGCTAATGTACCACATACGCCTCCGCCACCAAGGTTTAAGTTATGAGACCAAGGTATAATACCTTTACCTGCTTGGGTTTCAGAAAAGGGGATGTTAAATGTTTCACAAAAATCTACCAATTCTTTTTCAGCATCACTATAGCGTACACCACCACCGCAGATGACAAGAGGTTTTTTCTTATGTTTCATAATAGACATAACTTGATCTAAATCATAGGCGTCAATCTCTCTTCTTCTTATACGATGAACACGCTTTTTAAAGAAGGAAACGGGATAGTCATAAGCTTCTCCTTGTACATCTTGTGGTAAACATAGAGTAACGGCACCTGTGTCTGCTGGGTTCGTTAACACACGAATAGCATGAATAGCTGATGACATCAGTTGCTCAGGACGTTGTATACGATCCCAATATTTGCTTACTGAACGAAAGGCATCATTGGCTGTAATAGATGGATCATAAGGTTGCTCAACTTGCTGTAACACAGGGTCAGGTTGGCGATCAGAGTAAGCATCTGAAGGTAATAAAAGAACGGGTATACGATTAACAGTAGCTGTACCGGCTGCTGTTACCATATTCAATGAACCTGGACCGATTGATGCTGTACAAGCAAAGATCTGCTTTCGCCTTTTTTGTTTAGCATAAGCTACAGCAACATGTGTAATCTCTTGTTCATTTTTTCCAGCATAATATTTGATGCGATCCTTATATTGATCTAGCGCTTGTCCTAGACCCACTACATTACCATGTCCAAAAATACCCATTACCCCTTGGACAAATTTCGTTTCAACGCCATCAATCTCTACATATTGATTATCAAGAAATTCCAATAGAGCTTGAGCCATTGTTAAGCGTTTTGTTTTCATGAAGAATCCTCCTTAAAAATGATTAATTGAATGATTAACTACTTCATATTATTGCCATGACTTTGCTTGCTTACAAGGAAGAGGTCATAGCATGGTGGAAAATTTATTTTTACACTTATATTGCATTGAAAAAAAATTACGAATAGTTATGTTTGCTTATGAATAGTATAACCCATCTTGTTAAAATGTCAATATTAAAATAAATATTTGGGGAATTATATACAAAATAACCAAAAAAAGATCAAAAAAAACATTGACAAATATAATTAAACGGAATATAATAAAACCATTCATAACGAACTTGGATAGATAAAACTGTTGGAGGGTTTTGCAGTTTCTATAAGAAATGAGAAAAAAATAAGACCAGTTATTTTTTTTCTTGTGTCTAATGTCTATACTAAAGATACGTATGAAAATAATCTGATTATCTAGGAGGCATATAATGAAAAAGATTTTATCATTTTTTTTAATGGTTGTTATGATGTTAACGGTATTGTTTGTGGGTTGTGCTGACAAAAAAGACGATACATCTGGTGATACTGGTAAGGCTAGCAATACAGGTGGGGAAGAGAAAAAAGAAGAGAAAGAAATTGTTTTAGGCTTTGCATCTAATAGTTTCTCAGACAAATGGCAAACATATCTTAATGATGCTGTGAAGCAAAAAAAAGTTTAGATCTTGGCGTAAAAGTTGTCTTTGCTGATGGTAAGAATGACCCAGCAACCCAATTAGCTAATGTTGAAAACTTTATTGTTGAAGGTGTGGACGCCATACTTATTGTTATGGTAGATCCATCAGCGCCAACACCATTCATTAAAGCTTGTGAAAATGCAGGTATTCCTCTAATCGCTGTTAACAGAAAGTTTGATGGAGCGGATGTATTTGTTGGTTCAGATGATATTAAAGCAGGTAATATTCAGATGGAATATGTAGCTGAAGCTTTAGGTGGAAAAGGAAACATTGCTATTTTAGAAGGTGAGTCAGGACATAATTCAGCTATTAAACGTACTGAAGGTAATATGGAGATTATGAAAGATCATCCTGATCTAAAAGTAGTATTCCAAGATACAGGTAAGTGGGACCGTGCAAAAGGTATGGAAATTTCAGAGAACTGGTTACAATCAGGAGAGGACATTAATGCAATCATAGCTAATAATGATGAAATGGCTATTGGTGCTATTCGTGCATTGACAGCGATTAAGAAGAATGATGATGTAGTAGTAGCTGGTGTTGATGCAACACCTGATGCTCTTGAATATGTAAAAGCGGGTACTCTAGAAGTAACCGTATTCCAAAGTCCATTTGGTCAAGGTGGTACAAGTGTTGAGTCTGCTATTAAATTAATAAATGGTGAAGAGGTACCTTCATATGTAGACGTACCTTTTGAAAAAGTAACAAAAGAGAATGTAGACACATATCTCGAGATGTGGAAATAAGAACAAGAGCGATTATGACTACATTAAAACCAAGGAAATTAGGAAAGTAGAACTTTCCTGTATTACAAAAATAGTGCCGGGTTGTACAACCCGGCATCATTAAAGGAGTAGGTCTATGAATTCAGAAGTCGTTTTACGGTTAAAAAACATTACGAAAACATTCCCTGGTGTAAAAGCTCTAGATAATGTTCATTTTGAAGTGAGAAAAGGTACCGTTCATGGTTTGATGGGAGAGAATGGGGCTGGTAAGTCAACGCTGATGAAGATTATTATTGGTATTTTTCAACCAGACTCAGGTGAATTAGAATACAAAGGAAAACCTCTTGTTATTAACAATACTGCTGATGCTTTAAATGCAGGCATCTCCATGATCCATCAAGAATTAAGCCCTATACCAGAGATGACAGTTGCTGAAAATATCTTCTTAGGTAGAGAACCGAGCCGATTTGGTATGGTGAATGAAGCACAACTATATAAACAAACAGAAAAATTATTAAATGAATTAGAGATTAATCTTAATCCTCACACGAAGATGAAGGATTTGAGTACGGCATATATACAGATGGTTGAAATTGCCAAAGCAATTTCATATAATTCTGATCTTATTATCATGGACGAACCTACTTCTGCCATTACAGATAGAGAGGTAGCTCAGCTACTTTAAAATGATAAGACGCTTGAAAAAAAAGATGGAGTAGCTATTATTTATATTACACATAAGATGGATGAAGTATTTGACATTACCGATGAATGTACTGTATTTCGCGATGGGCAATATGTAGGTAGCGAACGGTCAGAGAACCTGACAAGTAATGCTCTAATAACCATGATGGTAGGACGTGAAGTCAATCAGATATTCCCTAAAGATGTTCATAATAATTTTGGGGATGTTATTTTAGAAGTTAAAAAACTTATCCTGCAAGGGAAGATTCGAGAATGTTAGTTTTCAAGTAAGAAAAGGTGAAATATTAGGTTTTGCAGGTCTTATGGGTGCAGGCCGTTCAGAGGTAATGGAAACCATATTTGGTATTGTGCCCAAGACAAGTGGTGAGATCTACGTACATGGTAAGAAAGTGGAGATTAACTCCCCGAAAGATGCCATTAGCCTGGGATTAGGATTTCTAACAGAAGATCGAAAAAAGAACGGGTCTATTCCTGCCATTATCCGTAGCTGATAATACCATTATGTCGGATCTAAAGACTTATGATAACAAAGTTAAGTTAATGGATGAGAAGAAAATCAATAGCAATTGTGAATCACAGAGAGATATATTGAAAATCAAGACACCTAGTATTCATCAGATCATCAGTAACCTAAGCGGTGGTAATCAGCAAAAGGTGCTTATTGCTAGATGGTTATTAATGGATCCAGAGATATTAATTATTGATGAACCTACAAGAGGTATTGATGTAGGTGCTAAGTCTGAGATTCACAAGATTATGTCGGAACTATCTAAGCATGGGAAAGCCATCATCATGGTTTCTTCCGAATTGCCAGAGGTTATGGGAATGAGTGATCGTATTATGGTGATGCATGAAGGTAAGTTGACTGGAGAAGTAACTGGGGCAGAAGCCACACAAGAAAAAAAATAATGGAGTATGCTACAAAGTAGTATATAGGAGGTCATAGAATGAGTTCAAGAGTAGCTAGACTATTTAAAAAATAGCAAAAATAGTGATTTGTTAAAACGTTATGGTATGGTATTGATTCTCTTATTAATGGTCGTTGGTTTTACATTTGTTAAGCCTGTATTTATTAGAAGTGCTAATATCATTAATATTTTTCGACAAGTGGCAGTTATTGGTACCATAGCTTTTGGTGTTACATTGATTATCATTACAGGTGGTATTGATTTATCATCAGGATCAGTTGTTGCGCTTGTTGGTGTTATTACAGCGTCTTTCGCAGCTCCTGGTCAGAATGTATTTATAGCAGTACTTATAGGATTGCTTGTTGGTGCGGCTTGTGGATTGTTTAATGGAACAGTTTTGGCTATAACCGGAATACCCCCCATTTATTGTCACGTTGGGTATGATGACTGCTGCTAGAGGCGCGGCTCTTTTGTATTCAGGTGGGCGACCTATCAGTAATCTATCCGAATCCTTTCTTACAATAGGCTCTGGTACCATTGGACCAATACCTGTACCAGTAATTATTTTCTTAGGTATGGGGCTTATTACACATATTCTTTTACGAAAATCCCGATTTGGAAAAACGATATATGCCATTGGTGGGAATGAACAGGCGGCAAAAGTATGTGGTATTAATGTAAAAAAAAGATCATTAGTTATAGTCTATGGTTATGCAGGATTAATGGCAGCAGTTGGCGGTATTATCCTTACGGCTCGTGTGAGTTCTGGTAATCCAACTGCAGGATTATCCTATGAGTTAGATGCCATTGCTTCAGCAGTAATCGGTGGAACCAGCTTGACAGGTGGGGTAGGTTACATATCAGGTACAATTATTGGTGCCTTAATCATTGGTGTTTTAAACAATGGTCTAACACTGGTAGGTGTTTCACCTGACTGGCAACAAATAATCAAAGCGATTATTATTGTTGGCGCAGTTGTTCTTGATTCCTATCGTCAAAAAAGTGGAAAGTAATTAGCGTAAATGTTTATATTGAATATGAATAAAAAAGGAGATATGTGTGATGAAAGAAATCATATTTCAAGAAGACCGAGAGATGGATGTTGTTGCCATCGGTCGTATAGGGATTGATCTCAACCCTAATGAATATAATCGACCCTTAGAAGACACTCTGTCTTTCACAAAAACAGTAGGGGGATCGCCGGCGAATATAGCCGTAGCAACCTCCCGCTATGGTATCAAAACAGGTTTTATCGGAAGGATTGCAGACGATGCTTTTGGACGATATATTGTAAACTATTTTAAATCAAAAGGCATCGATACAGGTGGTCTTGTCGTTGATTCAAATCATCACAAAACAGGTCTTGCATTTGTTGAGATAAAGAGCCCTAATGATAGTGATATTATCATGTATCGTTCAGGAGCAGTAGACTTACAATTAACCATGGATGACATTAATGAGGCGTATATTAAACAGACAAAAGCGCTGGTTATATCTGGAACAGCACTTGCAGCAAGTCCATCACGAGAGGCGGTATTTTTAGCCTTGAAGCTTGCAAAGAAACACAAAACCATCACTATATTTGATGTGGATTATCGCCCTTATACATGGCATTCCATGGAAGAAACATCCCTTTATTGCTCTATGGCAGCCAGTATGTGTGACGTGATTATCGGGACACGAGAAGAGTTCGATGTTCTTGAAGGGGTAGATATGCCAGATAATCAGGATGATCAAGTAACAGCTGATTATTGGTTAGGGGAACAACCCCGGTTGGTTATTGTTAAACGTGGTCGTAAAGGCTCAACAGCATATCTTGAATCAGGAGAATCTTTTGTTGGGGAAGTATTTCCAGTAGAAGCGTTGAAGTCCCAAGGGGCTGGAGACTCATTTGCTGGAGGTGTTGTCAGCTCACTAATCAAAGGTAAAAATGTTGTAGAGGCTATGCGTTATGGAGCAGGTGCGGCGGCTATTGTTGTACAAAAAAAACAGTTGTTCAGAAGCCATGCCAACAGAAAAAGAGATACAAGATTTTATTGCTAGTTATAGAGGTAGGAGGGATTAGATGTTAGTAAATATGAAAAATATGTTGCAAAGAGCAACATCTAATCAGCAGATTATCCCTGGTTTTAATGTGTTTGGCTATGAAGATGCTAAGATTGTTATTGAAGTGGCTGAGGAGCTTGGAGCACCAGCCTTACTTATGACCAATAGAGATGCAGCTGGTTTTATGGATCTTAAATATTATGGAGCGCTGTATAAGATGATGGCGCAAGAATCAACCACTGATGTATGTATACATCTGGATCATGGAAAGACAAAGGAAGAAGTGGTTAAGGCGATACAAGCCGGCTATACATCTGTTATGTATGATGGATCAGCTCTGCCAATAGAAGAGAATATTAAGCATTCAAAAGATATATCAAATTTATGTCAAGCTTGCGATATATCTCTTGAAGTTGAAGTGGGATGTGTTTCTTATAATGAGCCACATTTAAAAGTAGAAGAGCGTTTAACAGAAGTAGAAGACATGCAGAAAATGATTAATGGTGTAAACGTGGATGGCATTGCATAGCAGTTGGTAATGTGCATAAAATGCAAGAGCAAAAGGCGATTATTGATTTTGAAAGATTGAAAAGAATACATGAAGTAAGTAGCGTTCCATTAGTTATCCATGGTTCTACAGGCATACCTAATGAACAGATTGTTAAGATGAGACAATATGGCATTGGCAAAATGAATGTAGGTACTGCCGTTCGTATGGCTTTTGGTAACACGTTACGTGCCTTTACAATAGAGAATCCGAATGTATTTGATCGCATTGAATTGGTACAAAAACCAATGGAAGAAATGAAAAAAGTCATTCGTGATAAATACAATCTTCTTGGTTGGTAAAAGATAATATATGGAGAAGGTGGTGTTTTTTCATAAGTCAGTAGCTTATGAAGTATGCTATGAGAAAAGTTGTTAATAGGGAGAAAATTCGGCATTGTTTTTTTTGATGGTATGACCCTAATGGTTGGCGGTTTTATGGGCTGTGGTACACCAGAAGCGTTAATTGATATGGTATTAGATATGGGCATCAAGGATATTACGCTAATATGTACCGATACAGCAACCATCCACCGAGGTGTTGGTCGTCTAATTGTAGAAAAAAAGAATAAAAAAAATTATTTGCTTCCCATATTGGCTTGAATCCTGAAACAGGGAAACAAATGAATGAAGGTACATTAGATGTTGAGTTAGTGCCTCAAGGCACATTAGTAGAAAGAATACGTGCAGGTGGATTCGGCCTAGGCGGTGTGTTAACCCCCACTGGTCTTGGTACCATCGTAGCTGAAGGAAAATCCATTATTGAAGTAGATGGTCAAGAGTATCTATTAGAAAAACCTCTAAAAGCAGATGTAAGTTTAATACGTGGTAGCCTAACGGATTGTTATGGGAATACAACGTATAGAGGTACAAGCAATAATTTTAATCAAATGATGGCTACAGCAGGTGAAACTGTTATTGTTGAGACAGAAAAATTAGTACCAGCTGGGGCATTAAATAAAGAAAGCATAGCAACACCAAGTATATTTGTAGATTATATTATTCGTGGAGGTGGAGATAATGTCTACTAACACAAGTGTATTAAAAGAACGTATTGCAAAACGCATTGCAAAAGAATTCCATGACCGTCATGTGGTTAACCTAGGCATAGGGTTGCCAACTAAGGTGGCTAATTATATACCAGAAGGTATTGAGGTGTTTTTTTCAATCTGAAAATGGTATGATTTGTATGGGTAGTTCACCTAAAGAGGGTTATGAAACCTTTGATATAGTAGATGCAGGAGCACAGTATTCAAGTGTGTTACCCAATGGCGCTTTTTTTTGATAGTTCCATGTCCTTTGGTATGATTCGTGGGGGACACATTGATGTCTGTGTACTAGGCGCATTACAAGTAGATGGACATGGGAATCTCGCTAATTGGATTATACCGGGCAAAATGGTACCTGGTATGGGCGGTGCTATGGATTTGGTAACAGGAGCCAAAAGAGTTATTATATCCACCTTGCACACCAATAAAGGAAAAGCAAAGATTCTAAAACAATGCACCTTACCTTTAACAGCGGCAGGGAAAGTGGATACCATTGTGACAGAATTAGCTGTCATGAAAGTCACAGAGCATGGGCTGAAATTATTAGAAGTTCATGAAAGCACAACAATAGAGGAAGTTCAGCATCTGACAGAAGCAACGTTGATGATAGATGATGATGTGAAAGTCTGGAAGGAGGACTAGATGGAATCGATTGTAATACTTTCAGCTGTACGTACAGCAGTAGGGAGTTATGGTGGCGCATTAAAAGACATGCACCCCTCTGAGCTAGGGAAGATTGTAATGGAAGAAAGCATTAGACGTGCAGGTATTCCTTCAAAAGATATAGATGAAGTATTATTTGGATGTGTGTTACAAGGCGGGCTAGGACAGAATGTGGCAAGACAATGTAGCCTAAAAGCAGGTATTCCTGAAGCCATACCAGCAATGACAATTAATAAAGTATGTGGTTCAGGACTTCGTGCTGTAAGTCTTGGAACCCAGACCATAAAAGCAGGAGACAACCAAGTTGTTCTGGTAGGTGGAACTGAAAATATGAGCCAAGGTAAGTATTTACTTGAAGGTGCAAGGTTTGGTTATCGTATGGGACATCAGGAAATGATTGATTCCATGGTTCGAGACGGTCTATGGGATGCGATTAATGATTATCATATGGGGGTTACAGCTGAGAATGTAGCTGAGGCGTACCATATTACAAGAGAAGAGCAAGACGTATTCGCTGTAAATTCTCAGAATAAAGCAGAAAAAGCCCAGAAAGCAGGGCGTTTTGTTGAAGAAATCGTACCCGTTAAAATGAAAGGGCGCAAAGGTGTCGTGACGGTATTTGATCAAGATGAATATATCCGGTATGACTCAGATATAAGTAAGATGGAAAAGCTAAGACCAGCCTTTATAAAAGACGGTACAGTAACAGCTGGCAATGCATCAGGTATTAATGATGGCGCAGCAGCGATCTTATTGTCTACATGGCGTTATGCTATGGAGAATCAATTGGAGCCCATTGCTAAAATAGTTGGGTATGGCGATTTCGGGTTAGACCCTAAAATGATGGGGTTAGGTCCTATTGGTGCCATTAACAGAGCACTTAAAAAAGCAAGCTTAACCATAGAAGACATGGATCTTTTTGAAATTAATGAAGCATTTGCATCCCAATCCATTGCTGTGGTAAGAGAGTTGGGCATTGACTTAGATAAAGTAAATGTAAATGGAGGTGCTATTGCAATTGGGCATCCCATAGGTGCTTCAGGAGCACGTATTTTTGTCACTTTGTTGCATGAACTAAAAAAGAAGAAATCTAAGATATGGCGTGGCGGCACTATGCATTGGCGGGGGTCAAGGCTCTGCAGTCATCGTTGAAAATATGCTATGTAATCACGCCCGGAAGGAATGATGTGCAATGAATTGGAAAATAGCGGGTGCGCCTGGTGCATGGGGAATTGAAGATGTTAATAATCCCAATAACCCGCCTTATAAAAAAGTATTAGATGATGCCGCATTGGCTGGCTATAAAGGCATTGAATTAGGCCCATATGGCTATTTGCCTCAAGACATTAATACTTTGCAAGAAGCATTAGAAAGACGGAAATTAACCATCGTAGCAGGTACCATATATGATGATTTGGTTTCTGAAGCTAATATGGAAAAGGTTATAGAAAAAACCCATATAACCTGTGGGTTACTCTCCAAATTACCAAAGCCTGAACAGGTGGAAGGTCAGCGGTATGAAACTCCCTATCTGGTGGTGATTGACGCGGTTAATGAGCAGCGTGATACCGTTGCAGGACATCCAGAGGAAGCAGAGCGATTAGATGATGAGAATTGGCGAAGATTAGTCGAGCATATAAAAGCCATTAGCCTTGTTGCAAAAAGCTATGGTGTGCGGGTTGTTATCCATCCTCATGCAGGTGGCTATATTGAATTTGCAGATGAGATTGACCGTATGATGAATGACCTTTCATCCGAAGAGGTAGGTTTATGTTTGGATACAGGACATCTTTATTATTCTAAAATGCAACCCCATGAATGGTTAAAGAAATATGCTCATCGCTTGGATTATGTGCATTTCAAAGATATTAACCAAGATGTCTATGAACAAGTGATAGGGAGTCATACTGGTTTTTTTCAAGGGTTGTGAACAAGGTGTGATGTGTCCTATTGGTTCAGGTAGTGTTGATTATGAGAAGGTAAAAGAAGCCTTAATGGCTATTAATTATAATGGATGGATTACCATTGAACAAGAAAGGGACCCTTTACTAGCTGATGGAAGCTTAGAGGATGCTAGGAAAAGTATCGCTTACTTAAATGATCGAGGTTATGGTTTATAAACATACACATATTAGGAGGAGATTTTAATGTTTAATGAAGAATTGAGATTTGAAAGACCATTGCGTTGGGGTATGATTGGTGGAGGTAGAGGCAGTCAAATTGGTTATATTCATCGATCAGCAGCTTTAAGAGATGGTTTGTTTTCATTAGTTGCAGGTGCTTTTGATATTAATCCAGAACGATGTGAAGATTTTGGAACACATATTGGTTTAGATAAGAATAGATGTTATGCAGATTATAGAGTCATGATTGAAGAAGAAGCAAAGAGAAGTGATGGAGTAGAAGTTGTATCCATCGCTACGCCTAACAAGTTTCATTTTGACATGACAAAAGCAGCGTTGGAAGCAGGACTACATGTCATCTGTGAAAAGCCACTATGTTTTACCGTAGCAGAGGCAGAAATATTAAAGGATATTGCTGAAAAAAAATAATCTTGTTATTGGTGTGACTTACGGTTATACAGGGTATCAGATGGTTCATCAAGCAAGAAAAATGATTGAAAATGGTGACTTAGGTGATATTCGTATTATTAATATGTCTTTTGCTCATGGTTGGCATTCTGAGGAAGTTGAGAAGAATGATCCTGGTTTGAAATGGCGGGTAACACCTGAGCAGGCAGGACCTACTTATGTATTAGGTGATATAGGAACACATGCACTCTATTTAGCAGAAGTAATGATTCCAGATCTGAAAATCGAGAAATTAATGTGTTCAAGACAAAGCTTTATTGCTTCACGAGCACCTTTGGAAGATAATGCCGTTGTTCTGATGAATTATAATAATGGAGCTGTAGGCAATCTATGGGTATCAGCGGTTAATGCAGGTGGTATTCATGAACAAAGAATTCGTATAGTAGGTTCCAAAGCATCTATTGAATGGTGGGATGAACATCCTAATCAATTGGTATATGAAGTTCAAGGAAAGCCAAAGCAATTATTGGATAGAGGTCATGGTTACTTATATCATGATGATAAGGCAGTAAGCAGTGACCGTATTGGATGTGGTCATGCAGAAGGATTATTTGAATCTTGGTCTAATCTATATCAACGTTATGGTATTGCTATTAATGCTATGATTAGGGGAGAAAAAGAAACAGTGGACAAAACTTGGTTCCCAGATATCCATGCCGGTTTAGAAGGTGTACGTTTCATTGAGAATTGTGTGCGCTCTGCCGACAATGGTTCTTCATGGGTTGATTATAAGTAACTTAATGATTTAACAATTGATAAAGGGCTGTATCGTGTTAAGCATAGGTATGAAATGCTTTCCATGATACAGCCCTTCAAGTTATAAAAAAAACTCAAAAAATAAAACCATGAGGCAGGGCAACCTCATGGTTTTATTTAGGAATAGCAATAATATGTATTGCTTCAAATAAGTGTACCTAACTAGGTACCAAGAGCAAGGGCAATTGCTCTAATGTATATAAAAATTTAATGAGTATGTATTAAAAATACTCCCTCTATATATATAAGATGTAAAACACCCTAAAAGGTTACACAAAACTTGAAAAAAATATGAAATGATTCAATAGAACTATAAAAACAAAAATAATAATAGGTCTTATGGACTAATAAATTTTTATTGAGTTACAAATTATTGTATGTAATAATTATAGTATCACCTTCAAGGACGGTTGTATAAGACATAATATGAATGAATGATTAGGAGAATACATATGGCTAAATTGTTTTTTTAAGTACGGTACGGTTTTTTTTCAGCAAAATCATTGAACCTCATTGCTACAGCTCACAATTATCAAACCCAGGGAAAAGAAGTAATATTGCTAATTCCTGAGATAGATACAAGGAGTGACGGACATGTTGCCACGCGAGCTGGCTTTAAAATGCCTGCAGAGCTTATTGCTGATAATACAGATATCTTTGCTCTATATGAGGCACATCTTAAACAGAAGGAAAAGATTGATTGTATTTTAGTGGATGAGTGTCACATGCTATTGCCAAAGCATATAGACCAGCTTCGAAAAATTGTTAATGTGTATAATACACCTGTTATCTGTTATGGACTTCGTGTCAGCTATACATTGGAGTTGTTCGATGCGTCTAAGCGCCTATTTGAACTTGCGGATAAATTAGAGGAGATTAAGACGGTCTGTTGGTACTGTAATCATAAAGCAACACATAATCTGAAGCTGGTAGATGGAGAGCCTGTTTATGAGGGAGAGTCTATTGATATTGGAGGACTTGAAAAATACGTACCTGTCTGCTATCACTGTTATACCCATCCACCTAAGCAAGCTAAGTAGGTTGAGATATAGAAAATCCTGTTTTGAGTTAATATAGTGTTATAAGGGAATAGAAGATGGTTAGTAAGGATTATCCCATGGAAATTGACTAATATGATAAGGCATATAATAGATTAACCTATTATATGCCTTAAAAGTTTCTAGCCCCAAATAGTGTTTTCGTGAGCCCCTTGCTATTATATTTTAAACAATACCCACTTACAGGTACCTAATTCGTATTTTAATTCACAAGATTTTTTCCACACCATTAACCACCACAATGCAAGCGAAGGTTCTAATGGGATTACCTGCGATTTTTTTTCTTCTGTATGGTATAAGACTTTATTTACCTTTACGGTTTTTTAGTTCATGATCTTTTGTTTCTAGCCTGAATTTAATGGGCATAAGAACACCTTTTAAATCAAACCAGCCAATCATTTCTACGGGTTCCATAATGACTTTCATGGAATCAATCCTTCCTTAACATCTTAAAACAAAACAATTATAAAAGACTGGACATAATGGGGTAATTTTCCTCGGGCATACCGCCATTAAGAGGTCGAAGTCCACTGTGTAAAAAAGGATGCCCTAATCACAGAAGTCTTGCCATATTTGAGGCGTATTTCATCAATGGATGCATCTAGTGCAGATAACTTCTCGTGTTTGTCAAAATCAAATAAACTGAGTTGTGTGCTTTCATTAGAACTAAGAGCAGATACACGAACGCCAAGGTGGCGTATAGGCTCCTTATTCCAAGCTTCATCAAATAACCGGCAGGCGGCTTGGTAGATCTTATGGGTAATAGAAGTACCTTCTGGCAGTTGCATTTGATGGGAAAGGGCAATAAATTCATTGGATTTTATGCTGATACTCACCACATTGGCTAGCATATCAGCATCTCTTAGGCGCATGCAAACAGTTTCTGTTAATGAGAGAAGTACCAATTTAGCTGTCCTAGAATCTTCCACATCAAAGGAAATGGTGGTTGAATTACCCATGCCTTTAGCTTTTGGTGCGCAGGGTTTTACTGTGGAATCATCTAAACCGTTAGCAAAGGCATGAATCACATAGCCATGACTTTTGAAGTGTGTGTGAAGTAGCTCGGGATCGGTACAGGCCAATTCACCTATGGTATAGATGCCCAGTGCATGCAGTTTTCTTTTTGTAGCTCGCCCAACCATGAATAAGTCACCAGCGGGTAAAGGCCACATTTTTTTCCTTAATCTCATGGGGATATAAGGTGTGGACTCTGTCGGGTTTCTGGAAATCCGATGCCATTTTGGCAAGAAGTTTATTATGGGAAATGCCAATGTTAACGGTAAATCCAAGTTCCTTGGCGATCCTGTTTTTGAGATAATGAGCAAACTGTACAGGTGAACCATGGTGGTGCTCCATGGTTGTATAATCAAGGAAACATTCATCCACACTATAGCGTTCAACTAAAGGGAAAAAATTCTTTGAAGACATCCACCATATAGTCACTGCACTTCATAAATAATTTGTAGTTGGGTGGCACAATCACAAGAGATGAGCATTTACTTCTAGCACTAAACAAGGATTCGCCAGTAACAATACCGAATTTTTTAGCGGGAATGGATTTGGCCAAAACAATACCATGACGTTTCGATTCATCACCACCTACAATGGATGGGATGGTACGAAGATCGATACAAGATACTTTTTGTTGTAACTGATAAGCTGCCGACCAACTGAGATAAGCCGAATTCACATCAATATGAAAAATTGTACGTTCCATAAGTAACACCTCTAAATCAAGTATACACGAACATATGTTCGAGGTAAAGGGGTATTTTTTGCCAGTAAATGGTAAAATATGGTAGCAGAAAAAATAAAAAACAAATAAATAGATAAGGATAGATAAAGGGATGCATTGAAAGGCTCATGGATATCTAGTATAATATAGAACAAAATAGCTAATGCCAAGACAAATGAAGTATCACGTCGTAGGAACTGGGGATAGCATAGGAGAGGAAAAAAAATGAAAAATATTGTATTAATTGGTATGCCTGGAGCGGGAAAGAGCACTATTGGTGTTGTTCTTGCCAAAACCTTGGGCATGGACTTTATTGATTCTGATCTTGTCATTCAGCATCGTGAAAATCGTTTGTTGCAAGATATTATTAATGAGGTAGGCATGAATAAGTTTCTTGATATAGAAAGAGATGGCATTAAAAGTATACATGAAGAAGGAGCTGTTATTGCTACAGGTGGTAGTGTGGTCTTTCGGGAGGACGCCATGGAACACTTGAAGCAAAAGGGGACCATTGTGTACTTGCATGTATCCTATGAAGAGATTAAGCGAAGAGTGCAAAACATAAAAACCAGAGGGATAGCTAAAAAGAAAGGCTATTCACTAAGAGATGTCTATGAAGAACGATCACCGTTATATGAGATGTATTATGATGTGAAGATTGATTGGCATCAGCAAAGTGTGGAAGATATTATTGGTGATATTATACGCGCTGTTCCTTTGCGCTAAAAAAAAGAGAGTTGAAAAAAAATGAATGATTTTCAAATGACAATAATGGTATTAGGAAACCCATTATTTGCATTAACATTTTACTCAATAGGAAGACAATGGATGAATAAAAAAATATGCTATTCATTTACCGTTTTTCCCTAGAACATGGATGTATTATCAGGAAAATAATGAAATAGAAAATTATCACAGACAATCTCTTATTTGGATGATTTCAATCCTATTAGCGATTTTTTTGTTCTATGATGCTAGTAGGCATAGCTGGAGGGCAAATCTATCTTCCGAAAAATTGAGATAATAACTAGGATTCAGGTCAAGTACTTACGTAGAAATACGTTGAGGGCTTGACTTTTTTTATTTCTATAGCAACCCCATAAAATGCATACACAAGGTATGATGAAAGAACCATTACTCTTCTTTCCTAATGACAAATCCACTTTGTGGGCGAGGCGAAGTTACTTTAGTCGCTATATAGACTTGACAAGGTACATACCTAGCGTTATTATATACTTAGTAATACTAAATACTTAGTAAAGGGGTGAAACTTCTGTGGATCGGATAAAAAAACAATTGAAAAAAGGTACCTTAGAGATTATTATTCTAAGCCTTATTAATAAAAAAGAGATGTATGGTTATGAGATTATTCAGAAGCTAGAGCAAGCAAGTGATGGCTTCTATACATTGAAAGAAGGCTCCCTATATCCTGTGTTATATCGATTAGAGGATAGTGGGCTTATTGAGAGTTATACGTTTCAGCAAGAAGGAAAACGAAGGGTAGCTAGGAAGTACTACCGCATCACAGAAGCAGGAGCAGCTCAGATACAGAGCTATCTAAGTGGCTGGAAAGAGTTTGTTCATGTGACCAATAAGATTTTGAGAATAGAGGAGGAGTAGTCGATGGATAAGGGTTATAAAAAATATGTTAATCAAGTATTAAGAAGAATACCATGCCAGCCAAGAGTGAAAAAGCGCATACGCTATGACCTCTACTGCATGTTAGAAGAAAAATCCGTAGAACTACATGAGACAGACCCCTATCAATTATTAGGGGAGCCAAAAGATGTGGCAGAAGAGTTTATGGATAACATGGATGATGTCTATCATGGCAGATATACATATATATCCGAAAAAACTTTTTTTAGGCATGCCTTTAATACAGGTAAAGGGTGGTATGAATAGAGTAAGCGGAGAATACAAATCCCAAAAAACACTTTTTTGGAATACCCCTTATACACATTAATCAAAACCCATTTGGTGTAGCAAAAGGTATTATAGCTATAGGGCCTGTGGCTATTGGCATCATCAGTTTGGGATTATGTTCCATAGGTGTTTTATCCCTAGGGGTACTGTGCATAGGGCTTTTAATAAGTCTTGGTGCTATTGGCATATCCTGCGGTATATCTGTTGGTGGGGTAGCTGTAGCTGGGCTATTTGCTTGTGGTGGAGTAGCCATAGGAGGCTATATGGCTTTAGGTGGGTGTGCTATAGCTGGAGAAGTCGCCATTGGTGGCTATGCCAGAGCAAGAGTAGCTATAGGCGATACCGTTTATGCCCATATAGGCTTGTATCAAACAAAAGGAACAGGCGACTATGTTATCCCGTTAACAAATGATATAGAAGCATGAAACGCTATATTTTCGAGAAAACACCCAATCTACACCCTATTGCAAAAGGCTTTATTAAAAGTGCTATCAGACAAATTGTAGATGGTACCATGACTTTGGGATAGCTTTTCCATGACAATCAATATTTTATAGAAATTATGGGTTATTAAAAGAGATGGAAGAATATAATAATATAGGATGATATTTAATCATAGGAGGTGTTTACAGCTCATAGACATAGAGAAATAGAGCTCTTGGAGGAGGCGCTATATGGTTAAAAACTATATTATTGATACCAATGTCATGATTCATGACCCAGAATTCATGCATCACTTCCCGAATAGTCATATTATTATACCATTGCTTTGTATAGAGGAACTTGACAACCTAAAAAGAAGAGAAGGTTTAGTCGGATTTCATGCTAGACGTGTAGCCAAAGAGATTAAACGATTGATGGAATTAGGTGATATTGAAACAGGTATCGCATTACCTAATGCAAGTGTCCTAAGAGTAGAACTTAATCATATGGATACAGATGTCCTTCCCAATGGCTTTGATGTTAAGAAAAATGATTCAAGAATACTGGCAGTTGTATTAAGCCTTAAGAAGGTGTACAAAGAAAAAAAACATCATCTTGGTAACAAAAGATTTGTACATGGCTATAAAAGGTAGATCTCTCGGTATTGAAGTGGAAGATTATCAGAGTGATCGTATTGACATTGATACCATTTACAAGGGTTATACAGAAATGGAATTGTTATCAAAAGAGATTGATCAAATCTACGATGGTGGACTTGAAGTACCTGAGATGGAAGAACCCATCTATCCTAATGAATTTTTTTTCATATAAAAAGCAAGGATCAGACGACCCATGAAATATTGGCAAGATATGATGGTAAGAAGTTGATACCACTGAAATATGTCCATGATAGTGCATGGGGGTTGACACCTATTAATAGAGAACAGAAGATGGCTTTTGAATTATTGATGAATCCAGATATCCATTTTGTCACCATCATAGGTGGTGCAGGTTCAGGTAAAACCATACTCGCTACTGCTACAGCCTTACAGAATGTAATTGAGACTAATAAATATCGTAAGATTGTATTTGTAAGACCGGTGGTAGCTGCAGGTAATGATATTGGTTATTTGCCTGGTACAGAACGTGAGAAATTAAAACCATGGATGGGTAGTTTCTATGATGCCATAGAAAACTTATCGGATATTAAAGAGACAGGTAAAAAAAATCATGGTGGTAAACCCACCTTTACAGTAGAAGATTTCATCGAACAGTTTCGCCAAAGAGGCGTTATTGAAACCAAGACCTTCACATATATGCGTGGTAGAACATTCACCAATGCACTCATTATCGTTGACGAAGCTCAAGAGATGACACCTCATCTTGCCAAATTAATGCTGACAAGAGCAGGTGAACATTCTAAATTCGTATTTCTAGGTGACCCTAGTGATAATCAGATTGATAATAACTATGTGGATTCCAAGTCCAATGGACTTGTGTATACAGTAGAGAAGATGAAAGATTTTACTATTACTGGACACGTGGCACTCAAGCGGGTAGAACGTAGTCCATTAGCTAAAATTGCAGAGAAAAAAAATATGTAGGAAGGTTAATCATAGTAAGTGTTTTGCCATAAAGGATGTTATTTGGTGGTAGAGCATGGTATAATGGTTATATCGTTTGAAATTCTAAAAGTTTTAGATAGATACAGAAAAAGTATTGCCGATAGGATTTTAATAATCTTATCGGCTTTTTTGTAGTATAGGAAAGTCACTTTTGTTATGTATGAGGGAACGAGTAGTATTGAAATATGAGGAGGAAATAATGAATTTATCCGTAACATTAACACCAAAGCAACTCACAGATTTTTTATTAAATGTAGCTGTTATTAGACCTGTATTTATATGGGGACCGCCAGGAATAGGGAAATCATCCCTTGTAGAGAAATTTGCTGAAGATTTAGGTATCCCATGTGTATCCATGCTTGGGAGTCAATTGGCGCCAGAGGACATCATTGGTGTACCCATGATAGAAGATGGTGTCAGTCGATTTTATCCACCTGCTATGATTGCTAGAGAAGAGCCTTACTGCTTATTCTTGGACGAGCTTAATGCCTGTTCCAATGAGGTTCAGAAGGCTTTCTATAGTTTAATTCATGAAAGGCGAGTTGGGGAGTATTGTCTTCCAGAAGGCTCTATTGTCATTGGAGCAGGGAACAGGGCCCAAGATAGTGCCATTGTAAAGCCCATGTCGTCAGCACTCATAAACAGAATGGTGCATATAGGGTTGAAGGCATCCCATAGGGACTGGTTAGAGTGGGCTAAATACAATGACATTCATCCTTTGATTATAGACTATATAACCCTTCGTCCAGATCATCTATTTACTCAACCTCCTAAGACAGAGGAGCCTTTTTTTTCGTCACCGCGTTCATGGCATATGTTCAGTGATGCCCTCAATGAATATGGGGAAAGCTTGGGAGAAGAAAGTCTATCATTCTTGGCAAATGGTTGTCTAACATCTCACCATGCGGTACAGTTTCTTGCCTTCTATAAACAAATTAAGAATAAATATAGATTGAATGACATTATGAACGGAGAAGCCACATGGCCATCAGCTCCAGAAGAAAGGGATGTACTTTACTTCTTAGCCCAATCCTTCAAAGGACAGATGATGAAGGAATTGCCTTATGAAAAAAAATAACCTATCGGAGAATCAAAAACAAATAGTGCATCGCGCAAAAGGACTTTTGAAAAAGCTATCCGAGATAAGTTTGGAAATAGCCCAGATGGTTGTGGCAGAAGAAAAAGGTGAAACATTGCCACCTTGGTTCATGGTGGAAATTGTAAGGGATCTTCCTCGTCTAGCTGCGAAGAAGAAATAAGGAAGAACGACATGAAGAAAAAAGGGAAGAATCAGAAGGAAAATAAATATGAGAAGCACATTCATCAAGCAACAAACTATCTATATAACCACCCTATGTTTGCGCCATTTTATAGGTATAGTCATATAACCTGGGATGATAAACATCCTTGGGAAGAGCATGGGTGGGCTATTGTAACCGATAAGGGCAGTATAAGCATTAACAGTAAGCAAAGAGGTAGTGTGGATGAATGGATTTATGTCTTGGCTCATTGTCTTTTGCACCTAGGATTCGAACATTTTGAGAAGCAAAAAGATAAACAAGATAAGGGGCTTTGGAATATTGTCTGTGATGCCTATATTGCAGAGTTTTTGAAAGAAATGAAGATTGGAAGACCACCAAAAAAAACCATGGAGGAGCCTTTTTTACAGAAAATATTAGATGAAAAGAAACTCTATGAACATCTTTTATTAAAACAAGAGGATATCAAGTTCTATACAGCTTATGGTGTAGCTGGTAAGAATATTAAGGATATGTATAAGGACGATAAACCGTCTTATTATTACTATGGAAGGCAAAAAGTAAAGTGGCAAGATTTATTTGCTCAGGGTTTAGCCAATTCAGTAACAAGTGCTGTAAAAGCAGCTTCAGGACAAGAATCTTTTTTTTGGACAGGACGAGAATAGTATCACAAAAGCGAAGCAAGCAAAAAAAATGGTTTATTGACCATTACCCATTGTTAGGCGCATTGGCAACTTCCTTTGACATCATAGAAGATCCAGAAGTTTGTCAAAGAAATCAGGTAACCGTAGCAGCGGTGAATGAAGCAATAAAAGAAATATACATTAATCCGGCAGCAGGGTTGGATATGGAGGAAATGCGATTTGTTATTGCCCATGAGCTTCTACATGTTGGACTAAGACATAGTGAGAGGTGCCAAGGACGAGACTTTTACCTATGGAATGTAGCCTGTGACTATATCATTAATCAGTGGTTAATCGAAATGGATGTGGGTTCTTTTCCTCAACTAGGTGGATTATATGATGGAGAGCTAAAAGGCTTATCGGCAGAATCCATCTATGATAGAATCGTAACGGATATAAGAACGTATCGAAAACTCATGACCTTAAGAGGGCAAGGAATAGGGGATATTATTATCCAAGGTACAGGTAGAAGCACAATGAACGGTACGGATCTAGATGATTTCTATAGGCAGTGTCTAAGCCAAGGGCTTGTTTACCATCAAGAGACGGGTAGGGGATATTTACCAGAAGGACTTATTGAAGAAATTAGGGCACTCAGTCAACCACCCATTCCTTGGGATGTAGAGCTAGCTAAGTGGTTTGATAACTATTTTCAGCCTTTAGAGAAAGTGAGAACCTATGCCAGGCCAAGTCGCAGGCAGGCATCAACACCTCATATACCAAGGCCTAGATATGTGAATGCAGGAGGGCAAGAGGATGGAAGAACCTTTGGTGTGGTATTGGACACATCAGGTTCTATGGATAGAACCCTTTTAGCGATGGCATTAGGCTGTATCGCTAGTTACAGTGTGTCAAGAGATGTATTTAGAGTGAGGGTTATCTTTTGTGACGCAGCAGTTTATGATCAAGGCTATATGGCACCAGAGATTATAGCGGATAAAGTAAAGGTAAAAGGACGTGGTGGTACGGTTCTACAACCTGCCATTAACCTGTTAGAGAAAGCTGAGGATTTTCCAAAAGATGGCCCCATACTTATTATAACGGATGGGTACTGTGATAAGTTAAAAATCAACCATGAACATGCGTATCTAATACCTCAAGGTCATCATTTGCCTTTTGTGCCTAGGGGAAAAGTTTTTAGGATGAAATAGGGGAATCAAAAAACATCTTCAGGTGGTTATCAGCCAAGAAGATGTTTTGCAATATTTAGTATATTACTTTGATATTGTATGTCTTGATACAAAATAAGATATGAGAACGGTTAATATTAACCATCCAACAATCGCATAGATTGTCACCATCAATAGCTCCTTGCTACCAATTAACGCATTAATGATAAGAAGTATACTCCCTAGTATAAGACCAATAATGCCACTTATGTTATGGGTTTTCTTCCAAACTGCTTCACTTGTCATGGACCAGGGTGTTCTAATTCCCGCAATAGTATTCATTCTTATCTTGGGCAAATAATTACTTATGATTATAAAAGCAACAGCTATTATGATACTGAAAAACCTTTGATCATTAATGTCACTGCCAGTACTTCGAATGACCATAAGTAAAAATGGTGTTGCTAGTATAAGAATTGTTGAAAAAACAATATCGTTATAGGCGTGTATCCTCTCAATGAGCACTTTTTTTTCTTATCAAATAGTGGTAATATTGATAAAATAATAAATATGCAAATGATTGTAATAAGAAGCTTACTTAGATTACCTTCAGATGTAGCACCTTGATTTGTTATTTCGTTTACCATAGGGTACTTATAGATATAAATACAGATAACGAACAATAATAGTACGATACTTTTCCAATCTAATTTTAGCGTCACTTTCACGGTCCACCTTTCTTATCCATCAAATAACTTTAAATGTCAATTAGATATTTAGATGATTGTCTAATTAAATACTACTATATTTTTTACCAAACAGCAAGTATTTTAAATATTTTATGCAATATATAATAACGTTTGATTGGGTTTTATCGTTCAGTCAGGCGTTTTTTTTCTTGCCTATTTTCGAAGAACTTTCTTCATTTTTTTGCAAAGCAGCTTATTCCATTTCATGGAAGTAAAAAAAGGTTTATTAGTTGAAAACCGTATTTTTGTTGTTCTGAGTCAAGATAGGTTGAAATTAAACTATGCAAAGTGTACAAAAAAAATCAAAAATAAACTAAGGAATATCATGAAAATGTAATGTATCATTGATTTTATTAGCGCTGGTGTATTATAATTATTATAGTTAAACGTTTGACTAAGAGGAATGATGATATGAAAAGAGCAACGTTAAAAGATATAGCAGAACAAGTCGGGGTATCTATAACAACCGTTTCCAACGTTTTGAATAATAAAAAATGTGACCAGTTATTCTGAAAAAAGAAAGCGAGAAATTCTAAGAATTGCAGAAGAGTTAAATTATGAACCAAATCTTGCCGCCAAAGCACTTGTAACACAGCAACCTAACATGATTGCTGTCCTTTTACCACCTTATATGTTGGGTGGGTTACAAGAAAGTCCATTTTATTTCTATTTATTTAGTGGCATTGAAAATCGGGCTGATTCAATGGGGCTTGATGTGATTGTTAAGTTTATTAAGGCTACAGAAACAGTGGAAGAGTTAGTGGCTTGGGCCAAAGGAAGAAGTCTACATGGCATTGTTATTGTAGGTGAAATTAACAAGAGTCTTATTCTGGGCTTAAATAAGCTAGATATGCCTATTGCCCTCGTTGATAATTATAGTCAGTTCAAACTAAAGAATATTCACTACATTAATACCATGGACGAGTATGGAGGTCTTATTGCAGGAAGACATTTATTAGAACAAGGTTATAAACGCTTGTGTATTTTAACATCAAATATTACGGAAGAAAAAAGTGGATTATTACCGCTATCAAGGATTTAGAAAAGCTGTACAACAAGCAGGATATGAAGAATCCCTAGTTGTAGTCAATACTACTACATATCAAGAAGGCTTTGATATTAGTTATGAAGTCAAAACAATGGGGGGTTGATGGTGCTTTTTGTACTTCGGATAGTTTAGCACTAGGTCTTATCGATGGACTCAAAAAAAACCTTGGCGTTGAAATCCCTAGAGATTTTGGTGTAATAGGGTTTGATAATATTAGCCGAAGCAGGGAAAACTGGTTACCATTAACAACCATTAATCAGGATGTAATTAAAAAAAGGGGAGCTAGCAGTAGACACATTATACAATCAAAAAATCATGGGGAAGCCAAGCAAAAGTATCCGTCAATTTAATCAAAAGACGGACTACTTGATCATACAAAGAGTTTATAATTAATAACTCGAAAACTATAGGAGGAATAACATGAAAAAAAATCGGGATTATTATATTGACGTTAATGATGGCCGTATCGATAACAGGATGCAAGAAAAATGCTGTAACAGCAAAGTTTGTAGAGGATTTAAAGTGGGATGAAGAAAAAAGGACATTATGTGAATGAAAAAAAATGCGAAGCTTTCCATATGGCTTGATAATGTAGAGTATGGTGATAAACTAATTGAGCTTTGGAAAGAGAAGTATCCAGATGTTGAGCTTACTTATGAAAAACGTGATATTAATGAGAATGTAACGAAGTTAAAATTAGATGGGCCAGCAGGTCTGGGATCAGATATTTTTTTATATGCCACATAATGCAGTAGTTGATGCAAGAGAAGCTGGGTTATTATTCGAATTACCTGAAAGAGATAAAAAAAGTTTTTATGGAAACCATGCAAGAATCTTCTTATAAGGTGACCATGTATGAAGATAAAATGTATGCTGTTCCAGACTCTGTTGAAAATATTGCCTTAGCTTATAACAAACAAATTCTAGCTGCCTTACCTGCACTTCCAACAGTGCTCGATACGACAGCTTCTAATTTACTTGAACAACTTGAAAACAAACAAATCTATTTGGAAGAGCTTTTCGCGGGAATCGCTAGCTGGGGTAATACTTATGCAGGAACAGGTGTTGAAATACCATATTTAGCAGATAGATTTTACACAGCAGAAGTCGAAGGTGAAGCTGGTTCAGAAGATAAGCATACAATTATGGCATGGCAATTGTATGATGCCTATCACAACTATCCGCTTTTAACACGCAATGGTTATCGTGTTTTTGGTGAAGACAATAATGATCCAACTAAATTTAATATGACATCAAAAGAAGTAACAGAGGCTATTAAAGCAGTAACAGGAGATTGGTATGGTAACAAAGATGGTTCAAAACTGTTCCCTGGACTTGCAACGATTCAAGATATTGTTTGGGATCAAGGTCCATCTCGGTTCCAAAAAGGTCAAGTGGCTATAACCATCACTGGTCCTTGGGTTATGACAGATATTAAATCAAATTGGAAAACTTGGGTTGAAGAAGGACGCTTTGGTATAACAGAAGATACGAAAGTATCAGATATATATGGCGTTACAGAAATTCCAAAGTTTAGTAATGATCAAAATCCAGTCACTTTCTCAGGTGTGAGAGTAACAGGTATCAATATTTATACAAACTATCCAAATGCATCCATGAATCTTCTTGAATTCTTAACAAGTGAAGATGTAATGAAAGAAGCTTATAGTATTCTTGGTAGAATCCCAGCAGTAAAGAATTCCGATAATATACCAGGACTTAATGAAGATGATATTTCTCAAGGATTTTTATCACAAGCAGCTTACTCACATCCAATGCCAGTTATTCAAGAAGGCAATTATATGTGGGATCCTCTAAGAGATGTATGGACCAATATTTTTGATGAAGGTATGTCTATTGAAGAAGCACAAGAAAAAAAGCACAAGGGGATTATGAACGTATTTTACAAGATTCAGGTAAGTAATGATGTGACTCTAGTTAAACATAATAGATAGTAGAGCTGGTATTGAGGATAAGTTCTTCAATACCAGTTCATCTATAGGAATAGCTTATTAAAGGAGGTAAATAGTGGAACTTTTACATTATAAAAAAAAATGCTACTTTCTGGCAAAAAATATTTGGATATGAAATGAATAAATCGGGTTGGTTATCTGTTTTTGTCATGGGACTTGGTCAATTCAGAAATAAACAAAAAACCAAAGGATTCCTCTTGCTTGGGGTTCAATTGTTTTATATTATGATGGAGGTTTTGACAAGCAGTTTGGTTCGAGGTACTATCCCAGGACAACCTGGATCGTGGGGATATGGTTTTTTTTATGAAAGGTTTATGGGGGTTTGTAACCCTTGGGCAAACCACAGGAGGTCGTTTTAGAGATAATTCTCCAGTCCTTATGATTGAAGGATTAATTGCTATTTTGTTGCTGAGCTTTCTGTTTATAATTTGGATTTATAACATTAAGGATGCTAATAATACTGCTTTCATTTATAAATTGACAGGTCAGATACAGTCTTCTAAAGAATATTTTAAGCAAGTAGCAGAATCAAGCTTTGCTTACGTGGTAAGTACTCCAGCATTAATACTATTACTATTTGTGTCGATTATGCCTATTTTCTTTGCCTTTTTTATCGCATTTACCAACTATGATGCTTATCATAGTCCACCAGCAGACTTGATTAGCTGGGTGGGATTAGCTAATTTTGGGAAAATATTTAATCTTCCAGGCTGGCGAACTACCTTTTTTGGTGTTGCCTCATGGACAATAATCTGGGCTACTCTCGCGACCTTTACTACTTTTTTTTGGAGGTCTTTTTCTATCTGTATTAGTGAATAATCATCGCGTTGTAGGCAAGAAGATTTGGCGAACTATTTTTATTCTACCTTGGGCAATACCTGGTATGGTTTCTTTGTTGGTTTTTAAGAACTTCTTTAACCAAACCTATGGGCCTCTTAATCAAATGTTAGGTATGAATATACCGTGGTTGAATGATCCAATGTTAGCAAAAGTTACTTTAATAGGTATTAATTTTTGGCTTGGCGTGCCTTATTTTATGATGTTAATGACAGGTATACTAACCAGTTTTGATAAAACCATTTATGATGCAGCAAAGGTAGATGGTGCTAACCGTAAACAAATGTTTTGGAAAGTAACGTTTCCAATTTTATTAGCTCAAGTCATGCCGTTACTGATTATGTCTTTTGCTGCTAACTTCAATAACTTTGGAGCGGTATTCTTCTTAACAAATGGTAGCCCAAGAAACGTTGCTTATGAATATGCAGGGCATACAGATATTCTCATCACTTGGATTTATAAAATGACGAAAGATTTCAAGATGTATAATATGGCATCGATTATGTCCATCCTAATCTTTTTAATTATAGGTGGTATTTCTACTTGGAACTTCATGAGAACCGATGCATTTAAGGAGGAATAAGGATGAAAGTAAATCGATTATCTAAATGGAAGACAATGACCCCTATGGAAAGGGTTAAAGAAGCATTGTTATATACGGGTATGTACTTACTACTATTGCTCGTAGCAGTAGTCATATTGTATCCTGTAGTATGGATTGTAGGATCAGCTTTTAACGAAGGATCATCATTAGCGTCATCAACGGCTATTCCTAGACATCCAACATTACAAAATTTCGTGCGCTTATTTGAAGAAACAGATTATAAAAAATGGTATATGAATACGTTTATGATAGCCATACTCAATACGATTGTATCGGTGGTACTAACAGGCACCATGGGATATGTTTTTGCAAGGTTAAAATTTGCAGGTAAAAGATTTGGACTATTATCCATCCTTATTTTGCAGATGTTTCCGTCCTTTATGGGTCTTATCGCAATATATGTACTATTTTTGAATTTTGGTTTATTAAATCAACCCTTAGCATTAGTTATTATTTATGGTGCTGGACAGATTCCTTATAACACGTGGTTAGTTAAGGGATATCTTAAGAATGTGCCCACGTCCCTTGATGAAGCAGCATATATTGATGGGGCAAATAAATTACAAACCTATATAAAGATCATCTTACCGGTTATGTTTCCTATATTAACATTTGTGGCTGTTACACAATTTATGGTGCCTTGGTTTGATTTTATTCTTCCAAGTTTCTTAATTACTTCCAGTGATAAGAAAACACTTGCTGTAGGCTTATACGAATTGATTAATGGGCAAGCCAATAACAATTTCACCATGTTTGCGGCTGGTTCTGTTCTGGTTGCTGGTCCTGTTGCATTTTTTATACTTATTTTTTACAAAAATACCTTGTAGAAGGACTTTCTGCAGGTGCTAATAAAGGCTAGGAGATATGATTAATGAACAAAGAAAAATACTTTTTACCTCAATATCAGTTTAAGCATAACGGAAAAGCTGATGACCAGACAATTGTTGCAGGAAAACACTATCGTTTTACCATACTTACAGATCGCTTAATTCGCATGGAATATAGCCCAAAAGGTATTTTTGAAGATCGTCCCAGTCAGACTTTCTGGTTTAGAAAACAGGAAGTGCCAGCTTATCAAATTGAAAACAAAGGCGATACCATTGAGATTAGTACACCGTTTCTTTTTCTAACCTATAAAAAAGGAAGAACCTTTTAATCGAAGTAGCTTAATGATAAAAATGAGTACACAAAGTATTAGTGGAACTGGTGTATGGCGATATGGGTTTGAAGAAAATGGAAACTATCTAGGCACTGCACGAACATTAGATGGACAGGATGGAAAAACTGAACTGGAAAAAGGACTGCTTTCTAGAGAAGGCTATACAGCCTTTGATGATTCAAAAAAAACCATGGTTTTTAATGAAGAAGGTTGGATGGCTTCACGAATTGAAGGGAATACAGACTTATACTTTTTTGGCTATGGTCATGATTTTAAAGGCTGTATTCGAGATTTTTATAAAGTCAGTGGTGCAACGCCTTTATTGCCAAGGTATGCACTTGGTAATTGGTGGAGTCGTTACTGGGAATATTCAGAAGAGGAATTAAAAGAACTCATAGAAGCATTTGAATCAAGGCATATTCCGCTGTCAGTATGTATTCTTGATATGGATTGGCATGTTACCACTATTGATGAAAAATACGGGAGTGGTTGGACTGGATATACTTGGAATAATGAATTATTTAAAAACCCTAAAGATTTTTTGGATTATCTCAAATCTAAGAACCTACATACATCCCTTAATCTACATCCAGCACTTGGGATAAGAGCCAGTGAAGCATGCTATGAAGAAGTTGCTAGTTATATGGAAGTGAATAAAGACGCTGAAGAAATGGTACCTTTTGATCCTGCTGATCCTAAGTTTATGAATGCTTATTTTAACTTGGTGCATCACCCTCATGAAGCGATTGGCGTAGATTTTTGGTGGATTGATTGGCAACAAGGTAACACAACAGCAATAGAAGGATTAGACCCTCTTTGGATGTTGAATCATTATCATTTTATGGATCATGGACGAGATAAAGAAAAACGCCCCTTTATTTTTTCGAGATGGCCAGGTCTTGGTGGACATCGCTATCCTATCGGATTTTCTGGAGATACGGTTGTGAGTTGGGACACCTTAGCGTATCAACCAGAATTCACCATGACAGCAGCTAATGTAGGATATGGTTGGTGGAGTCATGATATAGGTGGGCATTATTTTGGTCATGAAGATGGTGAACTCTACCTTAGATGGCTTCAATATGGTGTGTTTAGTCCCATTATGCGTCTACACACGTCCAAAAAAAACTATTATAATAAAAGAGAGCCATGGCGACATAGCAAAGAGATTGAAGATGTAGCCACAACATTCATGCAGTTACGTCATCAGATGATGCCATACCTATATGCGATGAATCATCATAATGCTTCCTATGGTATGCCCATTGTAACCCCCATGTATTATGAATATCCAGATGCTTATGATGCTTATGCCATCAACGATCAGTATTTTTTTTGGAACAGAACTCATGGTAGCTCCATTTTTAGCACCAATGGATAGGAAGTTAAATCAAGCAGAACGTAAAGTTTGGTTTCCAGAAGGCGATTGGTTCGATTACTTTGATGGTAGTTATTATCCTGGTGACAGTATTCAAAAGATCTATGGAAATCTAGAGAAAATGCCTGTATTTGCTAAAAATGGTGCAATAATTCCTAAGGGAGAACTTCAAACAGGGCATGGTGTAGAGAATCCGAAAGGATTGATTATTGATATTTTTCCAGGTAAGGACAATGAATTTGTCATCTATGAAGATGATGGTATTTCCAGAGACTATGAGACGGGTACTTATCATGAAACGATTATTTCAACAACTTACGAAAGTAATCAACTTACAATACAGATTGAACTTAGAGGGGACAAACAGGTTATTCCAAAAGAACGGCAGGCTTATATACATCTTAGATCCTTTAGTAAAGATATTCAAATATTAGGGCAATCAGTTAATGGGGTTGCGTATATAGGAGAAACAAAAAAAACCCACAGAATTGAACTTGGGTCTTTAGATACCATAACCACAATAAACGTGATATTCAATAAAGAAATAATTGATAAATCCTATGATTATGTGATGGCTATTATGCAATTAGTGGATCATACCACTTATGCTACAGCTATAAAGAGAAGATTGGATTTGTTTATCCCAAATATAATAGAGAAAAACGTGGCATATTAGCCATGCATAAAACGATTCAGGAAAAAGCGTTAATGATTGTAGCACAAGATTTACCTCAGAAGTTAAAAGAAGCTGTCATGACTTTATTATTACGTGGTAGTGACAGTGCATGAATGAAAGGAGCTAATTATGGCAAAAGATACAGTAAAAACCCTTAGGAATAAAGTTATTTATGAAGTATATGTACGCAGTCATGGCCCTCATGGTAATTTTGATGATGTCATAGATGATTTGGAGAGAATTAAAGGGCTTGGTGTTGACATTGTTTGGCTTATGCCTATACATCCAATAGGAAAGAAGAATAAAAAAGGGTCTCTTGGCTGTCCGTATTCCATTGTAGATTATATGAAAGTTAATGAGGAATATGGTAGTTTGGAAGATTTCATGAGGCTTATTGATAGGGTACATGCTTTAGGTATGTTAATGATGATTGATGTGGTCTATAATCATACAGCCCATGATGGGGCCTATTTAACGAAATGCCCTGAGTATTATTATCGTAAAGCAGATGGAGACGTGGGAAATAAAGTGGCTGACTGGGATGATATTATAGATCTTGATTACACCAATAAAGATCTATGGGAAGATCAAATAAGTGCCCTAGAATATTGGACTAAGCTTGGTATTGATGGTTTTCGATGTGATGTAGCACCAATCGTACCAATGCCCTTTTGGATAGAAGCAAGAAAAAGAATTAAGCAAATTAACCCAGAGAGTATTCTACTTGCTGAAACAGTCCATCCCCACTTCATAGAATATGTAAGAAGTCAAGGTTTCTATATGGCTTCTGATAGCGAAACCTATGAAGCTTTTGATATCTGCTATGACTATGATACACATGGAGAGTTGATAAAATATCTTTCTGGTGAGATCGATTTAGAAACGCTTTTAGAAAGAAAGCGTATGCAAGAATATATTTATCCAGAGAATTATGTTAAATTAAGATTTTTAGAAAATCATGATCAACCGAGGATAGCCTCTTTATTACAGGACGAAAAACAGCTTATCATGTGGACTGCTTTTATGTTTTTTTGAAAAAGGTGCGGCTCTTTTGTATGCAGGGCAAGAAGCGAAAGACGACAAAACACCATCATTATTTGATAGAGAGTTTGTTAACTGGAAAGGTCTTGATGTTGAATTTAGTAAATTTCTCAGTAGGTTAGCAGCATATAAGAAAGAATCAATATTTGCTAATGGACAATATAAGATTCATCAAATGTCTAAAAAAGATGTTATTGTTGTTACATATGTTGAGGAGAATGAGTGGGCCATTGGTATCTATAATGTTGGACTCAAAACAGGAGAGCTAAAGTTGATAAGCGGGGAAGAAGGTCCTGTTAAATTACCTGAAATTAAAAAATGGAAACTATGTTAATTGCTATTCCATGAAACATGTAGCCGTGGAAAATCAGTCTATCCAACTTGCAAATGACCCCATATTTATTTGGATAAAAGAGGAATAAAGTACAGGAGTGAACCCTATGAGAATAAAAGCAAAAAAAAAGAATGATGATTTTATTAGCTTTATTAAGTTTGACTCTTTTATTGACATCGTGTAGTTTTAGTAAGAAGAAAGCATGGATTGATGATGCTACCATCTATGAAGTGAATCTAAGGCAATATACAGAAGAAGGAACTTTTGAAGCTTTTAGAGAGCATTTACCAAGATTAAAAGAATTAGGTGTAGAGATTTTATGGTTTATGCCCATTCATCCTATTTCTGAAATAGAAAGAAAAGGGACATTAGGGTCTTATTATGCTGTCGCAGATTATAAGGCTGTTAATCCAGAGCTTGGTACCATGGAAGAATTTAAGGATTTAGTTAAAGAATGTCATGATATGGGATTCAAAGTTATACTTGACTGGGTGGCTAACCATACGGGATGGGATAATAAGTGGATTAGCGAACATCCAAAATGGTATACACAATCCGGTGGAAAAATTATTATGCCTCCTGGAACCAATTGGTCGGATGTAGCAGATCTTAATTACGAGAATAAAGAGATGCGAAAAGCCATGAAAGATGCCATGATTTTCTGGGTTAAAGAGGCAGATATTGATGGATATCGCTGTGATGTAGCAGGCAGTGTACCAGTCGATTTCTGGGAAGATGTGACTAAGTCTTTAAATAAAGTAAAGCCAGTATTTATGTTGGCTGAGGATGGGTCTGATTATTCATTAATGGACAGTGCTTTTGATGCTAATTATAATTGGTATTTACTAGGCTCCATTAACAATAAAGAAAGTGGTAGTATTCGTTCAGACATCAGAAGAGCATTAACAGCTTATCCAAAAGATTCATTCCCTATGAATTTTATAACGAATCATGATGAAAATTCATGGAATGGAACAGTGGGAGAGAGGCTTGGCAATTCAAAAGACTTGATGAATGCGCTTATTTTTACTGCGCCAGGTATGCCCCTCATATATTCGGGACAAGAAGCTTCTCTCGATAAACGATTGTTATTTTTTGATAAAGACCAAATTGACTGGTCAGACCTTACGGAACAAGCATTCTATAAAAAACTAATTGATCTTAAGAAAGATAATGAAGCGTTGTGGAATGGTTCAGCAGGAGGAAACTTGACATTTGTTCAGACAACAGAAAGATCTATTCTTGCCTATGTAAGAGAAAAAGGGAAAAATAAAGTCGTTTTTATAGGAAACTTCACCAGCAAAAGTAAGGAGTTTTCTCTGAAATCATTTGATGCAAGCGGAAGCTATATAAACTATTTTAATGATGAAGAAATCAAGCTTGAAGAAGGCAAAGACCATAAACTAGAACCTTGGGGATTTTATATTTTTGTTAATGAAAATAAATAAATGGCTTAGTTATATCCACATTAAATAGGTAAAAAAGTAGCGGGGCTGTCTCATAAAAGCAATATTGTAGGTTAGAGGTTTTTTGTAAACTATGACATTATTTGCTTTTATGAGGCAGCCCCTTTCTTTCAATGTCATGATGATAATAGTACATAATTCCTAGATGATGAAAAATACACATATATATATGGAAAATTACACATTTGCACTTTACGAAATGCTCATAAAATGATACCATGGTATAGAGAAAAACTTAGGAGGAAAACCATGGAACGTTCTAAAAAAAGTAAAGTAACGTTACAGACCATAGCGGATAAGTTGCAAGTATCTAGAAATACCGTGTCAAAAGCATTGAACGACCACGCAGATGTTGCTGAAGAGACCAAACAATTGATTTACAGCATGGCGGTAGAATTGGGATATAAAAAGATCGGGATATTACAAAAGAAAGAATTACATATACAGAAACAAAGGGAAGAAGAAGCTAAGAAAGAAATCAATAGAAATATAGCTTTTCTTAGTTATGGCCTTCAAGTAGAAGGGTCCTATTGGTCGCATATTTTAAATGGGATAGAGGAAGTAGCAAAAGAAGAAGGTTACAATATTATCTTGGGCAGTATTAGCCCAGAGGATGAGGAACAATTGGTATTACCTAATTGCGTGAGCAATGGATCTATTGATGGCATTGTATTAATGGGGTCCATGAATGAGGATTATGTCCAAAAGGTAATCGGGGGTGACATACCGACGGTTCTTATTGATACCTATGCTGTGAAGTATTACGATCAATTTGGTGCGGACATTATTATGGTCAATAATGAAGAAAGCACGAGAAAGTTAACAGAGCATCTTATAGAGCAAGGTGTTAAAGAAATAGGATTTATTGGTGATATTACGTATTCCAAGAGTTTTCAGGAGCGATGGGAAGGATTCTTGAGGGCCATGAATGATGCGGCTTTAGATGTGAATAAAAATTATTGTATTATACATAAGGAAGCATTCCACTATCAGCACAAGGAAGCTATTGAAGAAGAGATGCAGAAGATGGTGAACTTACCGAGAGCATTGGTATGTGCTAATGATCGCATTGCCATTAATGTAATCAGAGCTCTTAAGAAGAGAGGGGTAAGGTTGCCAGAGGATGTTGCCATTGTTGGCTTTGATAATATTGATGAGGCCAAAATCATAGAACCTTCGTTGACGACGGTTAATATTTGTAAAAGAGATTTGGGCAGACGAACCATGGATGAGTTGATATGGAGGATTAAGAATCCTAATTATCCTTATGAAGTTGTTCGCATGATGACAAAGATGAAGGTTAGGAAGTCCAGTATCTGTTAGTTGGAAATCATAAAACCATATATTGTGTTATAGACTCACGTTAGATTTTTGCTTTATCTATTTTAAGGTATAGCAACGAAGAGTGAGTTGACATAACACGATATATGGTTTTGTTATGCCCTTTTAAGATAGACTAAATTCATAGCTTTGCAAGAAAATAGACAGACATATTTTGTAAAATAATAATATTATATGTAATATGGTGAAAAATGAATAAAAGTGAAAAAAGTCTGATACACGATGATTTTGAATTGATTCAACAAATGTCACAAAAAAAAACTACTAAAAAAAATACTTGTACTAGTAAAAAAAATATAAAAACAATATTGACCTATATTAAAAAATGTGATAAAATCAATAATGAATTAATGAAATATCACCATTTTACATATTGTAATAATGGTGATAATGTGTAATAAAATGAAGGGAATTGTCAATCTAAGAAAAGAAAAGGGAGGTTTTTAGATGAAATTAGTCAAAAAAAATGATCAGTATATCCTTAATAATAGCTATGGTGGCGTTATTAGGTGCTTGTAGCAAGACTGAGAAGGCAGATTCGACTACGAAGGATAGTAAAGGTGAAGAAAAGCAGCAGGTAGAACAACAAGAAGACAAAGAAGAAGATAAAGAGGAAGAAAAAGAACCAGAAGTTACTGAAGAGACATTTGATTTAGGTGGACGTGTCATTCGCTTTGTTACACCTAACCCAAATGAAGATAATCCATTCCACGAAGAAGCGCCACAAACGGAAGAAACAGAAGAAAGAAAAAGCCGTCATAAGGCTGTGGAAGAGAAATACAATGTTAAGATTGAGTATGTAGAGTATCAAAAGCCAGAAGAAGAAAGAGCAGAAGAGATTATGACATCTGTTCTAGCTGGTGAGCCTATTGCTGATATTGCAAGAGTGAGTGCTTATTATGTGAGTCAATTAGCTGCTGGTGATTTCTTAGAACCTATTGATGATTATTTAGAGGATGTTCAGATACCAGATTTTGCATTGCAAGTAGGTTCTTTTGAAGGAAAAAATTTTGGATTTGATACGGCTTTCATGGGTGGTGACCAAGGACTTTTCTTCAATAAGCGATTAGTTGAAGAAGCAGGTCTAGAAAATCCAACGATGGTACATAAACGTGGTGAGTGGACTTTTGATAAGTTTTTTAGAATATGCACGTGAACTAAAGAATGTATTACCAGAAGATGTTCATCCAGTTAGTATGGATCCAGCATACTTTGGTTTATTTATAGTTGGTGCTAATGGTAGCTCAATTCTTGATCCAGATACGAATGAAGTGGCGTTTACGCGTCCAGAATCCATTGAAGCTATTGAATACATGCAGAAATTTTATCAAGAAGGGCTTGTAATGCCTGTTCCAACCGATGCAGAAGGAGAAAAATCCTATTGGAGTGGACCAAGAGATGCTTTCAAACAAGGTCAATCTGTATTTACGCATGGACATATTTGGGAAGCTGCTTATGGTTATAATAATGATTTAGAAGATGAATGGGGTTATGTACCTTTTCCATATGGACCAAATGTAAAATCTGATTTTAGTAATTACCATACAGCAGTATTTGATGGTGGTGCTAAGGTTATGTTAAAAGGATCAAAAGATCCTGATATGGTCCTTAGAATTTGGCACGACTTAATGTGGCTTGATCACTATCCAACATTAGAAGAAGCTAAAGAGGAATTTGCTTTAGGTAATGAATCTATCTTCCCAGAAGAGGAATCTATTGAGGCTATGAACTGGGCGAGAGAGCATGCTTACATCGAACGTATTACCATGTTTAGAACAGCAGATACAAGTGCTTACAGTTTTTATGGAAAATCAATAAGAGGTATTGCTGAAGAAGGTTTATCAGTCAGGTCAACTTTAGAGAGTATTGAAAATGAAGTAGAGGCTATTGTCAATCAAGCAACTGGAAAACAGTAATACAGATGAAACAGCTTTGATCCCTTTGGGTTAAAGCTGTCTTCTTTAAACATAACAGTATAAAAATGATTGTAACACTAATTTATAGATCAAGATAAGGAATAAAATTCAGGACAGTAATTGAAAGTTAATGATATATAGGAGGTAGTTATGAGTGGGAAAAAAAATTATACACTATTTAGTGCTGCTATTTCTAATGTGTATGGGAACAACAAGTTATGCGGCGAATCAAACAACTTATCGAGAGTATTTGAATGAATATAATTCTAAACCACATGCCTCTACATCCATATACATTCAGGGTGAAGATGAAATTTCGAGGGTACATAAAGTATTAAATAATTATGAAGGTAATACTGGGAAAGCCATTTTAACCGAGGCAACAGGCAAAGGCGATTGGCATTTTAATGTAGAGGAAGATGGACTTTATGCTTTAAAGATTAACTATTATCCCATAGAAGGAAAAAGCGCTTCTATCGAGCGACAATTATTAATTGATGGGGAGATTCCTTTCAAAGAGGCTAACAATCTTATATTTAGCCGAGTATGGGGAAATAAATCAGATATCATCGTAAAAGACATTAATGATAATGATTTGAGACCACTTCAAATAGAAAAACCTGGTTGGCGTGAAACGTATATTAAAAATACAGAAGGCTATTACAAGGAACCTTATTTATTTTATTTAACAAAAGGTCAGCACCTTCTCACATTAGAATCAATCAGAGAACCGATGGTCATTGATTCTATTATATTTGAACCTTTAGAACAATTGAAGCGTTATGAGGAAGTAGAAGCGGAGTATCAAGAATTGGGTTATAAGCCAGTAGAGGATATCAAACTCGTTATAGAAGGAGAAGCTGCTACCCGAAAATCGTCACCAACACTGTATCCATTAAATGATCGAACCAGTCCATTAACTAAGCCTTATCACCATACCAAGATTCGAATGAATACAATCGGAGGCTATAATTGGCGTATACCTGGTGACTGGATTACTTGGAAGGTGGATGTACCAAAGGATGGACTCTATGAACTATCCATGCGTAGCAGGCAGAATTTTTTAAGAGGTATCTATGCCACAAGAAGTCTATTAATTGATGGGAAAAAACCATTTGTAGAAGCTGAACAATTTAAGTTTTATTATAACAAGGAATGGGAAATTTATAATTTTGGAAAAGAAGAAGAGCCTTATTTATTTTATCTAACCAAAGGCAGCCATGATATTACATTAGAAATAGGATTAGGCGATTTGGGGCTTATCTTTCAAAAGGCAGAACATTCTCTTGAGGCACTTAATAATCTTTATCGTAAGATTATTATGATCACAGGAAATGTGCCTGATAAATTTAGAGATTATCAATTAGACAAACAGATTCCTGAGCTTATTCAGACCTTAGAAGAACAACAAAAAGAACTACATAACATAACATCTGAACTGGAAAAAGTAACAGGTGAAAAAAGTGATCAAACAGTTATATTAAGTAAGCTCGAGTATCAAACAAAAGATTTTAGTAAGAATATAGATAGTATTCCTGCAAGACTTGATGATTTTAAAAAAAATAATATTTCGGGTCTTGGTTCCTGGGTTGTTAGTGCGAAGGAGCAGCCTCTTGAGGTCGATTATTTGATGCTTTCTTCTCCTGATCAGGTGATGCCTAGAACCAAAGCAAACTTTTGGGAAAAGACAAGACATTGGGTCATGGGCTTCTTTTCATCCTTTACAGAGGACTATACCGAACTAGGCCTAACAAAAGAGTTGGCATCCAAACAGAAGATTAAGGTATGGATTAGTGGAGGAAGAGACCAAGCCAACATCCTTAGAATCATGATAGATGAAATGTTCACACCCAATACAGGTATTCAAGTGGACTTGCAATTGGTGGGGCAAGCCGTGTTATTACCAGCTACTTTAGGTGGTAGGGGACCGGATGTAGCCATGCTTCTCACCAATGATTTGCCGGTTAATTATGCCATGCGTAATGCGGTGTATGATATATCACAGTTTGATGACTATGACCAAATTAAAAAGCGATTTAGAGAAAGTACGTTAGTACCCTATTCCTATAAAGATGGTGTCTATGCGTTACCCGACCAGCAATGGTTCCCTATGCTATTCTATCGCAAAAGCATATTAGAGGAGCTTAATATTGATATTCCAGAGACTTGGGATGATGTGATTAATATGATTCCAGTCTTGCAAAAGAATAACCTGGAATTTTGCATGCAATTAGAATCCGATATGGATAGAGTGAAGAGGCAAATGATGGTCTTGCCTGTTAATAACGTATTCTCAGCTCTACTCTATCAAAATGGAGGGAAATTCTATGGACCGGATGCTTCAAGAAGTGATTTAGATTCTAAGGTAGCCATGGAGGCCTTTAAACAATGGTCTGATTTCTATACCAGCTATAAACTGCCCATACAAGCTAATTTCTATAACCGTTTCCGTACAGGGGAAATGCCTATTGGTATTGTCGATTACTCCTATTATAATAGTTTAGTTGTTTTTGCTCCAGACATTCGAGGGGATTGGGATTTTGCACCCATACCAGGTACGAAGAAACCTAACGGAGAGATTGACCGAAGCATTGGTGGTAGTGGTTTGGGTACCATTTTGCTTAAGAATTCCAAATACAAGGAAGCGTCATGGGCATTTATGAAATGGTGGACGGAGAAAGATACCCAAGTACGTTTTGGGAGAGAAATGGAAGGGATCTTAGGTGCTGCTGCTAGATATCCTACTGCTAATGTACAGGCATTAAAAGAATTGCCTTGGCCTATAAAAGACTTGGAAGCCCTTAATGAACAGTGGGAGTGGGTTAAAGGTATCCCAGAAGTACCCGGTGGGTATCTCACAGGTCGGTATCTTGATAATGCTCTTAAAAAAGTTATTGATGAAGGAACCAATCCAAGAGATAGTTTATACGAATATGTGGATATGATTAATACAGAAATAATAATTAAGCGGAAAGAATTTGGGGAAAGGTGATTAACTATATGGGAAAAAACCTTCATTTCAATAGAAAAGTTAGGGCAAGGCTTAACGAAATAAAAAAAACATAAACAAAGTTATGTACTCATGGCGCCCTTTATGATCTTGTTTTTTATGTTTACAATATTACCTGTAGTAATGTCCATGGTACTCAGCTTTACCTATTTTAATATTCTTGAACCACCTCGGTTTATAGGATGGTATAACTATGTGCGGTTATTTTTAGAAGATGATGTCTTCCTTATTGCAATAAAAAATACGTTTTTTATTGGCTACTATAACAGGACCCATCAGCTATATATTGGCATTTTTATTTGCTTGGCTTATTAATGAATTATCACCCAAAGTTAGAGCGGTAATGACCTTGGTATTTTATGCACCATCTATATCGGGTAATGCGTATCTTATCTGGATGTTAGTATTCTCAGGGGATATGTATGGGTATGCCAATTCTTTTCTAATGAGAATTGGTGTATTGCATGAACCCATCCAATGGCTTCAAAGTACGGATTGGGTTCTACCGATTATTATCCTTGTTCAATTATGGCTGAGTTTAGGCGTGAGTTTCCTAGCCTTTATAGCGGGGCTTCAGAATGTGGACCGTAACCTTTATGAAGCGGCAGCCATTGATGGTGTGCGTAATAGGTGGCAAGAGTTATGGTATATCACATTGCCAAGTATGAAACCTCAGCTATTATTTGGTGCGGTTATCCAGATTACCACATCATTAGCCATTGCAGATGTTTCCATTCAACTAGCAGGATTTCCAAGTGTACAATATGCAGGTCATACCATCGTGACGCATCTAGTCGATTATGGAACCATTCGATTTGAGATGGGCTACGCTTCAGCAATAGCTACTGTCTTGTTTTTTTGCTATGTTGTTAACAAATCTTCTTGTTCAAAAGATTTTGAGAAGGGTGGGGACATGATGCAACTTCGAATGCGAAAAAAAGAAAAAATTAAATCGTTCTAAGGCGGGAACATTTTTTTCTTACATTACTTTTAATGTTATTTGGGTTATTTAGTATCTGGCCATTGGTCTTTACAGTGTCTAATTCTTTTAAACCTTTAAGTGAAATATTTATTTTTCCACCTAAATTATTCGTTCAGAACCCTACATTTGATAACTTTGCAGATCTGAGTCAGATTATGAAAAGTTCATGGGTACCTTTTTCCCGTTACATGTTTAATACCCTCATCATTACGGTAGGTGGTACATTTGGTCATGTGATGTTGGCATCCATGGCTGCATACCCATTAGCTAAACATAAGATACCTGGGAAAAAGCTACTCTTTGGTATGATTGTATTATCACTTATGTTTTCGAATAGGGTTACAGGTATCCCTAATTATATTGTCATGTCTAAGATTGGATTGATTGACCATTATTCTGCATTAATTCTACCAGCTTTCGCCTATCCTTTAGGGTTATATCTGATGAAGCAGTTTATGGAACAGATACCGGATTCCTTGATTGAATCAGGGAAAATTGATGGGGCAAGTGAATATCGTATCTATTGGCAATTGGTCATGCCTCTTGTGAAACCGGCCTGGTTAACGTTAATTATCTTAGTCTTTCAACAGCTATGGGGGAATACAGGTGACCAGTTTTTTTTATATAGCGAGCAGTTAAAACCTTTGAGTTATATATTTGGTCAAATTATAATTGGTGGAAAAGGTGGTGTGGCTCGTACGGGTGTCGTAGCAGCCGCAGCGTTTATTATGATTATCATCCCTATGATATTGTTTGTTTTATCCCAAAGCAGAATTATTGAAACCATGAGTACTTCAGGTATGAAAGAATAAAAGAAAGAGGTGAAAGCAGTGAGCATAACAAAAAAAAGCGTTAATGGCTATTTGTATCATTTTTTCATTGTCATTAACAACTGTTGAGACATATGCAACTACTTATGATACCTATATTTATTCTTTCTGGGGGAGGGCTATACCATCTACGGCAGCTTATACCCCTTCTAGAGTACTACGAGGTATGGATCTAGGGTTAGATGCATTTGTCGAACTGAGTGATATAGCAGTAAGAGATGAAAAGATATTTTTGGTTGATGCAGGAACGAATAGTGTCATTATTCTTGATGATCAGTGGCAGGTTCTGAAGGTTATCAAGGAATTTGGTAAGGATAAAAAGGACTCATTTAATAAACCTCAGGGTATCTTTATTTCGAAAAAAAAATGTTATCTATGTAGCGGATTCAGGTAATGAGCGTATTGTACGGTTTGATGAAAACTATGAGTTGATAGATGTCATAACAAAACCAGAGACATCTTTTTTAGAGAATTTGCCTTTTGTACCAACGAAGATTGCCGTTGATAAGGCAGACAGAATATATGTGATTGCAAAAGGAATTTACGAAGGGATTATTGAGTTAGATGCTGGAGGAGAATTTAGCCGATTTACCGGCGTTAACAAAGTAGCATTAATCCTGTTGATTATTTCTGGAAAGTCATAGGAACCAAGAAGCAGAAAGAACAGATGGCATTGTACATACCCACAGAATTTGAAAACATTGATATTGACCCTTCTGGATTTCTCTATACGATTTCCTTACCGAATAAGGAAGAATTGAAAAAGGTAGCGGAAGACCCTATTAAACGTATTAACCTAAGGGTGAAGATGTTCTGAGAAGAGAAGGTTACGTATGGGTTATAGGTGATATTAATGTAGGCACTGAGAATATGTCATCTTTTATTGACGTTGTTGTAGATGATTCGGGGCGTTATAGTGCCTTAGATGCAACGAGAGGTCGTATATTCACTTATGATGATGATGGAAATCTATTATATATATTTGGTGGTTTAGGTAATCAGATGGGCACATTTACACGACCTGTGGCATTAGCTACCATGGGCAAGAGATCATGGTGGTGGATGGTACAGCTAATACCATAACCGTGTTTGAGCCAACGGAGTTTGGGTTAAGTATCAATGAAGCCACAAGACATCAATATGTTGGGAACTATGAGGAAGCCGCTTCCTACTGGGAAAAGGTTAATGAGTTAGATACCAATTACGATTTAGCTTATGTAGGCATCGGCAAAGCCTTATATCGTGACAAGAATTATAAGGATGCATGTTACTATTTTAAGTTAGGTAACCAAAAGGACTATTATGGCAAGGCTTATCAAAAATACCGAAAAGAGGTTCTAAGAAGGTGGTTTGGACCTGTTATGACAGTGGTTGTGCTAGGTATCCTGCTATGGTTTATATGGCGAATATTTAGGAGGAGGGGGAGAAAACAATGTTAAAAGACTTTATGCGGTTTCCATGGTACATTGTGACTCATCCCATAGATGGATTCTATGATATGAAATTTGAGAAAAAGGGACGATTAAAAGTTGCTTTAGTATTTATTGCATTAGTACCCTTGGTAAAGATATTAGCATTCCTGAATACAGGTTTCATTGTTAATCATTATAATCCATATTTAATGAATAGTATTATGCAAATCATTTATTCGATTATGCCCATATTACTTTTTTTGTGTAGCTAATTGGTCCATTACAACCTTAGTAGATGGAAAAGGAAAATTTAAAGAGATAGTGATGGTTGTCGGTTACGCCGCGTTTCCATACCTTATTATTTCCATACTGAACATGTTATATAGTAATTTTATTGTCCCTAGTGAATCAGCTTTTTATTTCTTTTTTAAAACACTTGCCTATATAATGATGCTGTTTTTGATATTTACTGGAACCATGGTCATTCATGAATTTACGGTAAAGAGAGAAATCGTCACGGTTATATTGACCTTGGTTGCTATGGGTGTGATCATCTTTGTGGCACTTTTATTCTTTAGTGTTATTCAGCAGATGCAAGGGTTTATATATTCCATCTATAAAGAGCTCACATTGAGGATGTAAATGAAAATCTATTTCAATTCATGATGTTCAGTTAAAGTAAGGAAAGAAGGTGTTTCGATATGAGAAGTAGAAAACAACGCGCCATCATCACCCTATTCATGGCAATGGTGATACTTTTATCTGTTGCAGTGCCTTCCTATGCGGGAGAAGGTACCAACCAAGATGTGATGATAAAAGAAAAAATCTCTAAAAAAAATGATGGAAATAGGTAACAATCAATCGGTACGTTTATATTTCCATCCAGAGACAACAGAAATAGTCGTAGAAAATAAAACCAGTGGATTTCGTTGGTATTCCAATCCTGAGTATACGGGAAAGAAACCTTCAGGTAAAGCAGCAGATTATATGAAATCCCAAGTGATTGTGAATTATCTTACAGATAAGGGGCAGATTATTCCCATTGACAATTATAAATACAGTATTGCATTAAAACAATTTTCTTATGAAGAAATAGACAGTGGTGTTCGTGTGTATTATGCCATTGGTGATAATAACAAAACCATTGATTCTTTCCCTAAGAAGATGTCAGGCGAAAGAATGCGAAGGCTGATCTTAGATAAAGTGGATGAAAAAGACCAAAAATATATTAATCGGCTATATCGTTATGAAGAAGATAAAGACAGGTATTATGCTCGTAAGACAGGTGAGCAAGTGAATACCATGTCAAGGATAGAGATTAAGAAATTATCGGAAATTATGTATGAACGGGCAGGCTACACTGAAGAGGAGCTTTCCAAGGACAATATAGAAAATGGTGAAGAAGCTATACCAAGTAGACCACAGTTCACCATAACTATGGAATATGTGTTAGATGATGAAGGTCTCGTGGTGCGTATCCTTAACAAAGAGACGACTTATGATGAGAAGTATCCAATAGAATCCATTCATTTGCTTAGTTATTTTGGTGCCACTACCTTATCAGATGAAGGTTATATGGTTGTACCAGATGGTTCGGGTGCTTTAATTTATTTGAATAATGGTAAGTATACACAGCGTAGTTATAGTCAGAAGCTTTTTGGTGAAGACGAAGCTTTATTTGAGCAAGAAAAAGCACCTATAACAGAAAAAGCATCCCTTCCTATATTCGGAACAAGTACAACAGAAGGTGGTTTTCTAGGTGTTATAGAAAAAAGGTGCAGAAATGGCAACAATCAATGCGGATGTAAGTGGACGCCTTGATTTATGTAATAAAATATCCAGTCAGTTTAATTATAAAAATACAGGTATTATGGAACTGGTAGGAAAAGAAAGTAAACAAGAATTATTTGTTTGGAGTAAACAAACCTATGAACAAGATATACAAGTGAGATTTTTCTTCTTAGATCGTAAACATGCTAACTATAATGAGATGGCTAAGATATATCAGAACTACTTAGTGAATACATATGCCTTGACGCCTCAAACACAACAAACACAGCCACCATTTTTTATAGATCTCCTTGGTTCGTATACGAAGAAGTCGTTCTTTTTAGGCATTCCATATCAATCGGTAAAATCGTTGACTACTTTTAAAGAAGCGAAGAGCCTATTGGAACAATTAAAAGAAAAGGGTGTAGAGGACATTGTCTTACGCTATACGGGATGGTTTAATAAAGGGATTAATCATTCCATTCCGATGAAAGTGAAAGTAGATGGTGTATTAGGTGGTAAAAAAAAGGATTAAAGGATCTTCTAACGTATGGAGCGAACCATGACGTAAAGATCTTTCCAGATGTGGCTTTCAAACGGGTTTATGATGATAATTGGTCTTTTAGTCCTAGAAAAGAGGCAGCTAGATTTTTAGATGGTCGTATAGCAATGGGTTATCCATATAATTTAGCTAGCCAGTATCAAGACCCTACGGCAGAACCCTTTTGGTACATTGCACCAACTGTAATAAGTAAAGTAGTGAAGGGTTTCACCAAGTCATTTTCAAAGTTAATAGTGGAGAACTTAGCTCTAAGAGATTTGGGTAATGAACTCCACACAGATTTTAAAAATAAGGATGGATTGAGAGATGCTTCAGTCGCAGTGGATGTGAGTGCTATAGACGTATTAAATGATAGGTACAATCTTCTAATGGATAATCCAAATAGTTATGCATTACCTTATGCTAAGTATGCTCTTAATATGCCGTTTAAGAGTAGCTCCTTCAATATTGTAGATGAGGATATTCCCTTCTACCAATTAGTTGTTAACGGGTATTTGCCTTATTCCGCACCATCAGCTAATTTACATACCAGTATACCATCACAAGTGTATTTTATGCGATGTTTAGAGTCGGGCTCTGGATTACATTTTACATGGACATATGAGAATACCCATCAATTAAAGTTAACGACGTTTAACGCTTACAATGCATCATATTATGAACGCTCATTTGATCAAGCGATAGATTTATATGAAGAATATGCAATGGTCATGAACCAGATAAAAGATACTAGGTTAAAAGAGCATGTTCTATTAGACAACGGGTTGCGTATGACTGTATATGGAGATGATACAAAAATAGTATTTAACTACACCCATAAAACCCAAACCTACAAAGGTTATTCTATTAAGCCAAATACATATAAGATTTTAAGAGAGGAGGGGTAAAATGATTAGTCACATGAGGAAGCTACCCTATAAAACAAAAAAAACAATTATGTGGTGTCCTATTTGTAGCACCATGGCTTCTTGGGTTCATATACTTCTTTATTAAGCCCATGATACAATCATTTATCTATAGTTTTTCAGTCATTAACCCCTCAACGTCAGGAATGGAAATAAAGTGGATTGGATGGGGTAATTATGCCAAAGCTTTACTGGAGCATAAGGATTTTAATCGCCGATTAGTGGAATCCATTATGGAAGCGTTGGTTAACTTACCGGTTATTCTTATTTTTAGTTTGCTAGTGGCTGTTCTTTTAAATGGTAAATTTAAGGGTAGAGGTATAGCTCGTGCTATATTCTTTATTCCCGTTATTATTACATCGGGGTCAGTTGCGGCAACGCTCTCAGGTGGTGGAGAATTTTTACGAGGTGTTATGTCAGAATCAAGTTCAGGATCTAGTATTTTCCAGTTAAGTGGTTTTTTTTGATTCGAGCAGGTATGCCGTACATATTTATTGACTTCTTAAAAGGTGTCGTTGACACTATACATGAAGTTGTTTCTTATTCTGGTGTGCAGATTTTAATTTTCTTATCCGGTTTGCAATCCATATCACCAGAGTTATATGAAGCATCTAAAATAGAGGGAGCTACCAGCTACGAAATTTTTTGGAAGATTACATTGCCTATGGTATCCCCCTTGATTTTAACGAATGCGGTTTTTACAATCGTCGAATTATTTGTCCGAAGCACCGTGACGGAAACCATCCAGAATACAGCTTTTTCTGGAAGTAATTTTGGTCTTGGAGCGTCTATGGCATGGATTTATTTTGTAGCTATTGGCATCATATTAAGCATTGTGATGTACATCATATCGAAGGGGGTATTCTATGATGAATAAGCTTAAAAAGCTATACCGAAAGATTGGTCATCTAACCTTCGTAAAAAAAGTTGTTGGTCAATACAATAAGAGGCGTTCTCCTAATAGGTCTATGTTTCATCATCATATACCCTTTGTTACAGCTATTTTCCTTAGTATTTATGGACTTAGGAGATGCCAATAACCCTAGAATTATTTGGATTCCAAAAAACTTAACATTAACCAATGTGAAGCTGGCCATAAAAATATTAGATTACCCAAAATCTTTAGCGACTACATTTGTATTCTCATTGATAATCATGGTGATGCAGACAATTGTTTGTGGATTAGCAGGTTATGGGTTTGCTCGTTTGAAGTTTAGAGGAAGTAATTTGCTTTTTATTGGTGTTATTGCCACGATTTTAGTTCCTCCACAAACCATTATCTTACCCATGTATTTAAACTTTAAAGAGTTTGATATATTAGGGGTTTTTACATTATTTACAGGATCAAAAGTCAATTTGTTAAACTCACCTTGGTCCATGTTCATCCTTGCCATGACAGGTATGGGTATTAAATCTGGACTCTATATTTATATATTTAGACAATTCTTCAAAGGTTTGCCAAAAGCACTTGAAGAAGCCGCTTTAATTGATGGCGCTGGTGTCATTAAGACATTTTTTCATATCATGGTGCCTTGTGCCAAATCTCCTGCCATAACAGTTATGTTATTCTCTTTTGTATGGCAGTGGAATGATACCTTCTTTTCATCTTTATTCTACGGTAAGGGGAATTTGCTTTCTTTGAAATTAGGCAAACTTGGTACCCACATAAAAGGTGCATTGCAATCGGTTCTTAAGATTGTAGTGGGTGATGATATGAAGATAAGCCCCGTTTTAGAATCATTAGTAGCAAATGCAGCAATATTAATGGTTGTTTTGCCATTACTTATTCTATATCTATTTGCCCAGAAACAATTTGTAACAGGTATTGAAAAATCAGGCATAAAAGGATAAAAAAAAGCATTTGATGCATCCTAGAAATAACATAAACTGATCATGTGCTTAGCTAGAGGAGGAAAAACAATGAAGTATAAAATTAAAGGAAACCCATTGAAGAACATTCCATGGGAAGACAGACAAGGGAACGAAAAAGGGTTATATGGCGATCTCCTAACAATCCAATTATCCCAAGAGATTTGTTACCTACATCTAACAGTATATTTAACAGTGCTGTGGTACCATATGAAGATGGCTTTGCAGGGGTTTTTAGATGCGATAATACCAATAGAGAGATGCGTATACATAGCGGTAGAAGCAAGGATGGTATACATTGGGACATTGATGAAACACCCATAAGTTTTCAGTGTGATGATGCGGAAGTAGGTCATTTTGTCTATGCCTACGATCCAAGAGTATGTTTTATTGAAGATCGCTACTATGTGACTTGGTGTAACGGTTATCATGGTCCAACTATTGGTGTGGGATATACCTACGATTTTAAGACGTTTTATCAATTAGAGAATGCTTTTCTTCCGTATAATAGGAATGGGGTTATGTTTCCTAGAAAAATAAATGGTAAATTTGCCATGGTTAGTCGGCCAAGTGATACAGGACACACAGCTTTTGGGGATATATTCTATAGCGAAAGTCCGGATTTAGTCTATTGGGGAAAACACCGTCATGTCATGGGGTGCCGGGGCCTTGGGAGAGTACTAAAATAGGGGCAGGACCCATACCTATTGAAACATCAGAAGGTTGGCTACTCATCTATCATGGTGTACTAACATCTTGCAATGGGTATGTGTATAGTTTTGGTGCGGCACTACTTGACCTTGACGAGCCATGGAAGGTTCTTGCAAGAGGAAAAGCCTATATTCTATCTCCCCAGAAAGAGTATGAACTTATGGGTGATGTACCGAATGTGACATTCCCTTGTGCTGCTTTGGTTGATCCTGAGACGAATCGTATTGCTATCTATTATGGTGCAGCAGACACATCAACAGCTATTGCATATGGCTACGTGGATGATATCATTGACCATATAAAAAATAATTGCTAGATAGTAGGAGAATCGTGCTGATGTATGCAACTCAACTAGGTTATAACAATGGAATATGATAAAGTTAATATAAGGTTAAGAGAAAACCATCATGGCATTCTTACGTTATACTACTGATGGTTTTCTCTGTGCCAGAATGGCTGTAAGAATGGAGGATTAATAATGAAAATAGGTTTGAGTAGTTATAGTTTGGTGTCTTTAATTGATAGTGGAAAAATGAGTATATTAGAAGCGATTGAATGGATTGCAGCCCACGGTGGTGAACATGTAGAAATTGTGCCCTTTGGGTTTGACCTTGTTAGCAATCCAGAGCTTATTGACGCTATTCGTGAGAAAGCTAAAGAAGTAGGTATCGACATTTCTAATTATGCGATCTTGGCTAATCTAGTACCTGAAACAACAGAGGCTTATGAAGAAGAGATTGCTCGTATTATGAGAGAAGTGGACATTGCTAATAGACTAGGTGTTAAGATGATGCGTCATGACGTTTCCTCTTTCCGACGACCTCTTGAAAATTGTACAGTGACATACTTTGAGAAAGAATTCCCAAGAATGGTTGAAGCTTGCAGACGCATTGCGGATTACGCGGCTAAGTATGGTATAACAACCACAGTAGAAAACCATGGTTTCTTTGTTAATGGTAGTGACAGGGTGATACGTTTGATAGAAGCTGTTAATCGACCTAATTTTGGGATGACCTTAGATGTGGGTAATTTCCTCTGTGTGGATGAACCTTCAGAAGTAGGCGTGAAAAAGTCAGTCAATTATGCTAAGATGGTTCATTTAAAGGATTTCTATGTCCGTAAGGTATCCAGAATGCCTGGTGTGGGAGGTCTATTTAAATGCGATTCTGGCCATTGGTTTAAGACCTACTGTGGTAATCTTCTAAGAGGTTCAATTATTGGGCAAGGTGATTTGGATTTATGGGAGTCATTAGCTACAATAAAAGAATCGGGTTATGATGGGTATATTTCTGTTGAGTTTGAAGGACTTGAGGATTGCATTATTGGATCGGAAGTAGGTATGAGCACAGGTAAGCTTATATGGGAAGAGGTATAAGCTAATTAGGATAGATTTGATAGAGATTAAGGTCTTATTCATTGCATGATATGAGAAGCTTACTTGGGTAGGCTTCTTTTCTTGTCTTATAGGAAAGTATTTAATTTAGCATGTGCGATTGGAACATTCGCATATGCGTTAAGGAAACTTTCTTAACGACTAAAACTTCCTATTGAAGAGAGGTGGAGCCTCTTTTCTTGTCTTTTAGGAAAAATTAACTGTCTATTTTTCTTGAAATCTTTTATATGAGCAGATTAAATTTGTTACGATATGAAAATTAAATCATAATTTAAAACAGCTATTTGAAAAGTATGTTTAGGGAATATTTAGCTAAAAAGGGAATAAATGTTAAATGTTGTCAATTTTTGAAGAAATAAAAAATTAAAAAAAATATATTTTTATTGAAAATATATTTCAAAAATGATGCAAAAGGTTTATAATAAGATAGTGTTAACTATTTTGTTCTGAATTTGCCAACCTAATCCCATTTTTTTATAAGCCCACGTAAGTTATAGAAACTTACAGTGGGCTATTTTTATCCTTATAAGATAGTTCTACTTTCTAAGCATATGGAACAGAAGCGTTTCCATATGCGCTAAGGTAAATTTCTTAACGACAAATCCGCTTTGCGGAACGAGGTGTAGCCTCTTTTGTTCAAAATAATATTTTGTGCTATGATCTATAAATACTTTTCCTTATATTCCATAAGAGCTTTTGCTAATTGGTCGGGGCAGGATGTTGGTCTTGGACCACATGGTAAGCCATTTAATTTCTTGATGACGTCGTCAATATCCATGCCTTCGATTAAGCTACTGATTCCAGAAAGGTTACCTGCACAACCAGCAGTGAATTGAACACCTTTAACTTTTCGGTCTTCCACTTCAAATGCAATTTTCTTAGCACATGTTCCAGATGTTATATATTCGTACATATGTATCTTCCTTTCTCCTTTGGTGTATCTCTCTTTTTATGTCTTCTTATGCACCATAAGAATTAGCAGATGCTATCTAATGCTTATAGTAATAACAAACCAATTAAGTATAGCATACTTCCATGAAGTGAATCAATGACTAACGAAAAAGCTGAGGGGTTACTGTGGTTAAAAAATATGTTAAAATACAATGGAGGATAAACTTAGAACTGATTTAATAGACAGGAAAGGAGACAAATGATTTATCTAGATTATTTCACATTTCCCGATGAAGATATGGAATCTAACTTTTTATGGAAGACACAAAGAACATGCTATGACTCTTTTTATCCATTTAAGATATTATCCAAGCATGGTCTTGAAAGAATTGATTTTGAGCCCGTTACTATTTTATATGGAGGAAATGGTTCGGGAAAATCAACGGCACTTAATATTATAGCAGAAAAAAACAAAAAATCAGACGTGATTCAGTCTATAATAAATCAAATTTCTTCCCTGACTATGTAAAGATGTGTAAGATGTATCTTGAAACGGATATTCCTGAAAATAGCAGAATTATAACCAGTGATGATGTATTCGATTATATGTTGAATATACGTAGCTTAAACGAGGGAATTGACCTAAAAAGAGAAGTGATTTTTGAAGAATATTTGGATGCGAAATACGCGAATTTTCAACTAAAGTCAATAACAGATTATGAGCAACTAAAAAAAAGTAAATAATGCCAGACGGAAGACACAGTCAAGGTTTGTGAGAAATGAATTGATGGATAATGTAAGGGAATATTCTAATGGAGAAAGTGCCTATAGATATTTTACTGAAAGTATTGGTGAAAATGGACTATATATATTGGATGAGCCGGAAAACAGTCTTTCTCCAAACCGTCAGATGGAATTAAAGCGTTTTATTGAGGACTCTGTACGTTTTTTTTGGGTGTCAGTTTATTATATCAACCCATTCACCCTTTCTTCTTGCCATGCAAGGAGCAAAAATATATGATCTTGATGAAGTCCCTGTTGATTTAAAGCCATGGACTGAATTAGAGAATGTTCGCATATATTATGAATTTTTTAAAATGCACCGTAAAGAGTTTTGATAGTATTAGCAAGGTTTTAAATTAAATGCTCTATTGTTCACGAGTGTTATAATAGAGAATCGAAGATGAAGAGATAGATATGGAGGAACAAGCATGAAAATAGTAGGTATTATTGGTGCTATGGATGAAGAAGTAGCGGTATTAAAAGAGCAGATGGAAGTAGAGCATATTGAAGAACGAGCTAGTTTGGCTTTCTATACAGGTAAATTATTTGGACAAGAAGCAGTTGTCGTACGTTGTGGGATTGGTAAAGTAAATGCAGCGGTATGTACGCAGATTATGATTGATAAATTTAATGTGGACATGGTGATTAACACAGGGGTAGCAGGAGCACTAAGTCATGCATTAAATATTGGTGATATCGTTATATCAAAAGATGCTTTGCAACATGATATAGATGCGACAGGCTTTGGTTATAAATTAGGGGATATTCCTCGTATGGATGTGAGCTGTTTTGTGGCGGATACTCATCTTGTAGAATTAGCCACAAAGGCTTCTCATGGTATTGATTCTTCCCATCATGTTTTTGTGGAACGCGTTGTAACAGGGGATCAATTCATCTCTGATTCAGCGGTAAAAGATAACCTTATTCAGAACTTTGACGGATTCTGTACAGAGATGGAAGGTGCTTCTATTGCTCAGGTTTGCCATTTGAACAATATGCCATTCGTAGTAATACGTTCTATATCCGATAAAGCTGACCATTCAGCAGAGATGAATTATGCCGAATTTGTAGAGGTAGCTGTTCATAATTCCTCGAAAATGATCGAAGGTATGTTGCATTTAATGTAATTGGAAAAAAAATTACAAATATCCCTTTCCAATAGGACAAGTTTGATGTATAATTAATTGTAAATAATTGGAAGAGGGGGATCTTTTCATGTATACATTAATTAATAATATCGTATGTATAGGGTTACTAGTCATTTTTCTTGTAGGGGTATTTAGTTGTCTGACGGCAAATAATAAATACAATGGTATTTTAAAAACGGTTGATGGGAAATTTGTGGACAAGGATGTATTAATGATAGAACATAAATATCGTCACCTTGTGGTATCAGGTAGAAAGCCACTTAATACTAAAATCTTTATTGAGAAAAATCTATACGGTATGAAAGTAAATAAAATACCCATTTATATTCTTGAGGACTTGGCGATCAATACGCTCTATTGTACGATTTTAGTTGGTTTGACCTTTACTTTTTTGGAAATAGCCCTAATGAATAAAATGGACGCCAAACAGTTACAAAGTGTTCTATTATGTGGTATAGTAGGATTAATATTAGGTATCTTGATATTAGGGGTTCGCATGGTATGTCGACTTGAAGATAAAAAGGAGATTGCAACCATTTACATGTGCAACCATCTTGATAATGAATTGAAAATTGTAATGGATGGAGTTAAGATTGCCAATGAAGGTTATGGGGAAAATAAGAAAAAATAAAAAAAGTTCGTAAAATTCATAAAGGGTTTTTTAAAGGTTTTAAAATTAGCCATGAACCTGGCAACTCTAGGGTTGAATATTTACGACCTGGTTCAAAAATTTCAAAAAAAAGAGGTAATAAGCCCGTAATGGATGAGGACTTCCTTGATGATGTGATTAAGGAACTGATGTCTTAGGTTATTAAATATTAATCGCCATATGACTTGTTTGAATGTGAAGAAGTTGTAGGGTGATTTTTTTGTTATGATTGAAGAAAAAATATAATGTGTGATAGAATTTCAATAATAAAGCTCTTATACGGAGTGAAATGATGGTGGGACCGAATGGTTGAATAGGAGGATACATAAATGGCTGTTAAAATTAAGGATGTTGCAAAAAAAGCAGGTGTCTCCGTTACAACAGTATCTAGAGTTTTGAATGACGGGAAATATGTACGAGATGAATTGAAAGAAAAAAGTAAAAAAAAGCCATAGAGGAATTAGACTATACACCTAGTTATATTGCGAGAAGTTTAGTATTGAAAAAAGACGAATTTATTAGCTGTTATAGTACCTAATATTACATCAAGTATTAACTCCATTATTTTAAGTAAGATCGAAGAAACAGCCAGTAAAAATAATTATAATATTATCGTGTGTAATATGGCAGAAAATCTAGATAAACAGTTTAAATATTTAAATATTTTTAAAGAGATGCGTGTGGATGGTATCATAATAACCAATGAAAAGATAGATGATGAAACGAGAAAGTTTTTAGAAAGTATAAATATACCACTGGTTTTTTGCAAGTGCAAAACCAAGTAATCAGAAACATATGGCTATTATTGTAAATAATCTACAAGCCTCTTATGATGCTGTTGACTATTTAACGGGTTTGGGACATAAAAAAGATTGCTTTTATTGGTGGAGACCAACGAGATATTACTTCTGGAAAAGAGAGATACAAGGGTTATCAAACAGCATTAAAAGATCATGATATACCAATGAGTGATGAATACGTCAGATTTGGAGATTATAGTGTAAACGATGGTTATAGATTAATGGGAGAAATATTAAAAAAGTAAGATACATCCCACCGCTGTCTTTGCAGCTAGTGATGATATGGCTGTTGGTGCAATTAATTGCATTATAGATAACGGATTAAAAGTACCAGATGATATATCAGTTATAGGTTTTGATGGTACAGCAGTCGTTAATATTGTTCGCCCAAAATTAACTTCCATGGAACAACCAATTAAAGAAATTGGGACAATGGCTGTGGAAATGCTCTTACAAAAGATAAATAACCAACAAACATTAGTAAACGAAATTATTTTAAGTCATAATCTAGTTAAAAGGGATAGCTGTAGAAAGATCTAGTATAAAAAAATAAGTAATGACATAATATGTTAGTGTAAAAACAACTACTTCTTAAGTAGTTGTTTTTTTTAGTAGAAAATGATATATAGCTATTGACAATATGGTATCGATTTCATATAATAAAATAAACAAAAATAATGTTGAATTTTATTAGTGAGTGGTAATATTTATGAAAACGATATCATAATATTAGCATGTTTTGTCTATCATGCAAGAATTCGGAAGGAGAAAGAGATTATGAGATTATATATTATTCGTCATGCAGAACCCGATTATGAAAATGATACAATTACGGCTGAGGGGCACAAGCAAGCAGAAGCTTTAGCCAAAAAACTTGCGAAAGAAGGGATTACTCAGATATATTGTTCCCCATTAGGTCGAGCCATGGCAACAATGGAATATACATCTAAGCTTATGGATATCAAACCAACTATACTTGAATGGACTCAAGAATTATCCCGCATGCAGGTAGAGCATGAAAGATTAGGAAAGTGGCCGGCATGGAATTTGCCTGGTGAAGTAATTTTTTGATGATGATACTTATCTAACGCCAGGAAACTGGCATGAATTACCGATTATTCAAGGTGTAAATGTTAAGGAAACCTATGAGGAAATACAACAAGAATCTGATCAATTCTTAAAGCAATTAGGCTATGAAAGAATTGGCAGCAAATATCGTTTGCTAGAAGCTAATGAAGAAAAAATAGCTATTTTTTGCCATGGAGCATTTGGAAGGACATGGCTTTCACAGCTGCTTCATATACCGTTAACTGTTTTCTGGGGTAGTTTTTGGATTTCACCAACTTCTGTAACGACCATATTATTTGAAGAAAGATCAAAAGAATGGGCTGTTCCAAGGTGTATAGGGTTTGGGGATACAGGACATCTTTATGAAGCTGGAATTCCAGATTCATCAAGTGGATTAACAGCAAACTTTTATTAAAAAATATTGGTAGGGACAGAGACTCTCTTTCAAAGGAAGGATAAGAGCACGAATGAAGTCTACCAGGAGGAAATTACATGGATATAATGTTGGAAAGAGTGAAAAAAATAGCGGAAGAGTTAAAAGGGTATATCTATACGGATAAGTTCTATGTGGATGATTATCAAATGAAGGAAGGAAATTATCCCAATATAGAAGCCGTACAACAGTCAACAAATCAGTGGATGCCCTTTAGACGTGGCGATTATTGGGGAGGAGTAGATCGTCATTTCTGGTTTCGAGCAAAAGTGAATGTTCCAGAGAGATTTACGGGAAAAAAAGTAGCGCTATGCTTCTATACAGGAGAACCCATACCACTTTCAGTCGATAATGATGGATGGGACGTTTATAATCCACAGTTTATTTTGTATGTAGATGGCGTGCTAAAACAGGGATTGGATATTAATCATCGTGAAGTGGTTATTGCTGATGAAGCTAAATCAGGACAGGAATACCAAATTGATCTTCATGCATACAGTAGTGGCAAAGAGAAAAAAAACAAGTGAACTTTTTGGAGAATTAGTTGTGATTGATGAAAATATTCGTCGGCTTTATTATAATCTTCAAGTCCCTATATGGGTTGCAGAAAACCTCAAACAGGACGATAAAAAAAACGAATGGATCTATTAACAGTTCTAAACGAAACAATAAATCAAATAGATCTAAGAAAGCCTTTTTCTAATTTATTTTTCGAATCCGTTGATGAGGCAAATCGGTTTATTGAAGAAGAACTGTATGAAAAAATGTGTGGACATGAAGAAGCAATAGCAACATGTATAGGACATACACATATTGATGTGGCTTGGTTATGGACATTAGCCCAGACAAGAGAAAAAGTTACACGAAGTTTTTTCAACAGTGTTAAATCTAATGGAAGAGTATCCAGAATATACTTTTATGTCAAGTCAACCCCAGCTGTATAAATATATTAAAGAAGATCATCCAGATATCTATGAGAGAATTAAAGAAAAGGTTAGTGAAGGACGTTGGGAACCTGAAGGGTCTATGTGGTTAGAGGCTGATTGCAATCTTTCATCAGGAGAATCATTGATACGTCATCTTTTATTTGGGAAACGTTTTTTTTGAGAATGAATTTGGTGTAAAAAAAATGAAATTTTGTGGCTACCAGATGTATTTGGGTACAGTGCCGCATTACCACAGATTTTGAATAAATCGGATATAAAATATTTCACTACGACTAAGATTAATTGGAATCAATTTAATAAATTACCTCATGATACGTTCATGTGGCGAGGGATTGATGGAAGTGAAATCATGACCTACTTCATCTCAACCCGTAATCCTTATTATGATCCAAAAACCCACTATACAACGTACAATGGTTTTATTCATCCCGGTGCTATTATGGGTGGATGGGATAGGTATCAACAAAAGAATATCAATAATGATATACTTGTTGCATTTGGATTTGGTGATGGTGGTGGTGGAGCCACTAAAGAAATGCTTGAGGCAGGTAGAAGAATGGAAAAGGGTATTCCTGGCTGTCCTAAAGTGCAAATAGGAAAAGTAGGCGATTACTTCAATCGACTAGATGAAAAATTCCAAGGAGGTTCACGCCTGCCTAAATGGGTTGGTGAACTGTATCTGGAATATCATCGCGGTACCTATACATCCATGGCTAAGAATAAGAAATATAATCGTAAAAGTGAATTGCTTTATCAGGATTTAGAATTTTTACATACTTTCGCTATGAATTTGGGAGGGAAATACCCACAACAAAAGATCAATGCAAACTGGGAAACAATTTTACTGAACCAGTTCCATGATATATTACCAGGAACTTCTATCAAAGAAGTTTATGAGGATTCCCATAAACAATATGAAGTGGTTTTGGCAGAGGGAAGGTCATTAGCAGAAGACGGTTTAGAAAAGATTTCTAGCAATATTCAGTTAGAGGAAAGATCAATTGTGGTATACAATACATTATCTTTTGAAAGAAGTGATCTGGCAATTTTTGATATACCTGAAGATGTTGATAGACCTTATATAGAGGATGAGAATGGGAATAATATGCCTTGCCAGATTATAGAAGAGAATAATCAACGTAAAGCATTATTCCTTGCAGAAGATATACCTGCTAAGGGATATAAAGCATTCTGTATCAAAAAGAAAATCCATGTTCCAGAAGCGTTTGATGAAATGGTGATTACTTCTTCAGAGTTGAGTAATCAATATTTTTTCACTAGAAATAGATGAAACGGGTTCCATTACATCATTTTATGATAGGGTGAATAAGCGTCAAATCCTTAAACAAGGAGAAAGAGGAAATCAACTTCAAGTATTCGAAGATAAGCCAATGAAATATGATAATTGGGATATTGATATTTACTACAAAGAAAAAATGTGGGAAATCGATGAAGTAATTAAGATTGAGATAGTAGAAAATGGACCAGTTCGAGGTGGTATAAGGATCCATAAGAAATTTTTAGATTCAATGATCATTCAAACCGTCTATATCTATAACAATATGCCAAGAGTAGATTTCGATACATATATTGATTGGAAAGAGAAACAGCTACTTGTTAAGGCAGCATTTCCTGTTGACGTTCAAGCAGATAAGGCTACTTATGATATTCAGTTTGGAAATGTAGAAAGATCGACCCATAACAACACGTCATGGGATACAGCTCAATTCGAAGTTTGTGCACATAAATGGGCTGATTTGTCAGAGGATGCTTATGGTGTTAGCTTATTAAATGATTGTAAATATGGTTATGACATTAAGGATAGCATGATGCGTTTAACATTATTAAAGTCAGGTATAGAGCCTCAAGAAGCGGACCAAGAGGAACATCGCTTTGTTTATTCCATGTATCCTCATGAGGGAAATTGGAAACAAGGGAAGACGGTTCATATGGCATATGGTCTGAATGTGCCATTGTATACCAAACTAGAAGAGGCACATGAAGGAAAGCTACCAACGGAACTATCCATGTTAAAAGTTAATAATGAAAATGTCATTATTGAGACGATTAAGAAAGCAGAAGATAGTCATGACATGATTATTCGATTATATGAGTGTTATAACAGAAGAAGTACAGTTTGTATTGAATGTTATGCTGCATTGGACGAAGTAGTGGCATGCAATATGATGGAAAAAGAATTAGAAAACATACCTGTAAATAAAAATAGCTTTTCTTTTGAAATTAAGCCTTATGAAATTAAGACCTTTAAGCTAAAAGTATGATTATGTTCCATAGTAGTTTTTAATAGGGAGGAATGCATGATGAAATTAACAGTATTAGGTGGTGGCGGGGTACGATCCCCATTTTTAGCAAAATCAATTATAAATAGAGCAGAAGAACTAGGGATTGCACATGTGGTATTCATGGATAATGATTCAGAGAAACTGAGAATTTATGGTGGAATGGCAAAAAAAATGGCACACATTATTAATCCTAATGTTGACTTTACGTTAACAACAGATGCTGTAGAAGCATTAACGGATGCAGATTTTATTATTACAACGCTTCGAGTAGGACAAGATAAGGGTAGAACAATGGATGAGAGAATTGCACTTAACCATAATGTGCTTGGACAAGAAACAATTGGAGCAGGGGGGGTTTGCAATGGCATTGCGGACCATTCCAGTATTAGTTGAGTATTGTCAATTAGCAAAAAAAACATGCTAAACCCCATGTACGCATATTCAATTTTACGAATCCATCAGGACTTGTCACTCAGGCGTTACGCAGTGAAGGGCTTACTAATGTATATGGTATATGTGATGCACCAAGTGAATTTATAAAGCAATTACATGAACTTTTAAATGTAAAAGAAAAAAAAGATATGTCAGTAGAGTGCTTTGGATTAAATCATTTATCGTGGTTTAGGAATATTATAGTCAAGGGAGAAGATAAAACAAAAGAGATTCTTAACTCTTCTAAGTTCTATGAAGACACAGATAATCGATTATTCGATCCCCAATTAATTCAGAGTATGGGTATGCTCTTTAATGAGTACCTCTATTTTTATTATCATAGAGAGAAGCCAATGGATTCTATTCAAAAAATGGGTAAAACAAGAGGCGAGACTATACTAGATATTAATAATAGAATGTATGAAAAATTAAAAGATATGGATGTGGAACAAGAATTTGAAAAAAGCATTTGAAATCTATATGATGCATTACTACGAGAGAGAAAATAGCTATATGGCAATTGAATCAGGATCTAATAGACCTAAACAACTGGCAGTACCTACGGTTCAAGAGATCATCGCAAAAGAAGATGATGGAGGGTACGCAGGTGTTGCGTTGAACTTTATCAAAGCATTAATTACAGGAGAAGAGACAGATATGATTCTTTCTGTACCTAACAAGGGTTCAATTAAAGGGTTGGCAGACGATGATGTTATAGAAGTTACATGCCATATAACAAAAGATGGCGCTAAGCCTATATCTATTGGTCAAGTTCCAGAACTACAGATGAATTTGATTAGACAGGTGAAATTATTTGAAAGAAATGCAGTAGATGCTATCAAATATAAAGATAAAGAAAAAGCCATTCATGCATTAATGGTTCATCCTCTTATTAATTCTTACTCCATAGCCAAAAAACTTGTGGAAGATTATCTAGAAGCCTACAAGGAGTATGTGGGAGAATGGAGGTAAACATATGGCATGTGTTGCAACATTTAGTCAAGTGAATTTAGATATATTGTTTTCAGGAATGCCTCAAATGCCTGATTTAGGGGAAGAGGTATTTGCAAATGATTTTGATATACAACTTGGTGGTGGGGCCATGGCACCAGCCATCATTCTTGGTAGATTAGGGATTGATACAAGACTTGGTACGTTTCTTTCGGAGGATATCCTGAGTGTTCTCTCTAAACAGTTATTAGACAAAGAGAATGTAAACTATACAAATTTTTATAAAGGGAATGGAAATCCTGTTGTTGTTACAAGTATTGCATCTTTTACAAAAGACAGAAGTTTTATTTGTTATAATTCAGGGATTAATGAACAAGGGCTTAAAGGTGAGGCTATATATACATTCTTAACAGGTGCAAAAGTCTGTTTTGCTGTTACGGGACATAATGATGTCATGAAAAAGCTGAAAGAAGAAGGCACTAAAATTGTATATGACATGGGATGGGATGAAAATCTAAGTATTCACCATTTAAAAAATACCTTAGAAAATGTCCACGTGTTTACACCTAACGATAAAGAGGCTTTGAAGATGACAGGAACAAAAACAGTTGAAGAAGCCTTAGAAGTGATTGATCAGTATGTGGAACATACTATCGTAAAGATTGGTTCAAGGGGATGTATTACAAAGCATAAAGGTGAGATTATTCACGTGCCACTTGTTTCTGATTATAATGCCATTGATACAACGGGTGCTGGAGATAATTTTCTTGCAGGGGTTATGTATGGGTTGTTTCATGATTGGGACATTATAAAATGCATGCAAATGGGCAATGTAATAGGTGGTTATTCTACAACTGAATTAGGATGTTATAAAGCTCATCTAACCATAGAAAAAGCTATGGACTATATGAAAAAGTATGAGCAGGGTATATAATAGTTGTAGCTATATTTTTGTTGAGAATTATTAGGAAGATAGGAATCCATATACCATCGTTTGTTAAAAGGTATTAAAAGCTTATAAAACTTTATTGATCGTATTTCTAGGGAGGAATAGAATGAATAACTTACCATTAATTACGGCACATTCTGGCTGTATGAATACATCACCAAATACCATTGAGTCTATAATAAAAGGGATAGAAGAAGGTGCAGATATTATTGAAGTTGATGTAAGGGCTACCAAAGATGGTGTTCCTATATTAAGTCACGATCCTTGTATTTGTACCATAAGTCAAGAAATGAAACAAGTTAATCAGACGACATTTCAAGAGTTAACAGGTGAAGTGGATAAGAAGATAGTAACATTAGAAGAGGTTTTAAATATAGTAAGCATGCATAATAAAGTGCTTAACTTAGATATGAAATCACTAGACGCATTGGATGCAATGGTGAAAATTGTTGAGCAGGAAAAGATGGTTAACCATGTTATTCTTTCGGGTTGTGCTAAAGAGAGAGCTATGTACATGAATAGAAATCATCCACAGTTTCGCGTTTTATTAAATGTGGAAGAGGATGACTTATTTGATGAGAAACATGACAATTTGCAAGCAGCCTTAGAGGCAATTTGTAATGATGCTATTGCTATGTCTTGTTGTGGTATTAATATTGAATACAAACACTGTAATAAAGAATTGGTTGACTATGCACATAAGAGATTTTTGCCTGTAGCAATATGGACTGTGGATGATATACCCCATATGGATAAATATCTAAGGTTAGGTGTATACTCCATAACAACAAATGAGTTGAATGCTTTGAGGACATTAAAACAAAGTATGAAGAAATAATGATTCACTAATTTGCTCAAGAAATAGAGATTTATAGTTGTTATTATTGACAATATGGAATCGATATCATATAATAGTATTGTGGATAGTGCGTATAGTATTACGCTAGTTTCTTTAATATGTTAAAGATATTATCTAATAGATCATCTTAATGAATCATAAATTTGTCAATGATGACTAATAATTAAGATTTTATATAGAGATATATGATTTTATAATTGGTATCGGTACCATATAAATATGAGATGAGTTATTGATGAAAGTAAAGAGCTTTAATGGCTTCAAAAACGTTAATCAATTATAGCCGAAAGAGCCATTATATAATGACTCAATGAACAGAAAAAAGGAGAATGTAAAATGAAAAAAAAAGAGTAAAAAAAACACAATTGGTATGGTATTTATTTTTACTTCCCACTTTTTTGGGTTTGATTTTGTTTATGGCATATCCAGTTTTTGAATCATTTCGATTAAGTTTTTTTTAGATCAAATGGTACGATAGAAAAAATGGGCAAGTATAGATAATTATGCTTATGTGTTAAGGAACGCGGGATTTTGGCAAGCAGTTGGTAATACGTTTTTATATTGGTTTTTTTTGCATTATTAATTTCTATACCACTCGGATTTATTATTGCTTCAATCATTAACCAAATGAAATGGTTTAAGAATTTATCAAAGGTAATCTTTTTTCATACCTTATGTGACATCAATTGTAGCAGCAGCCATGGTTTTTTTTCTTTATGTGTTACATCCAGATATGGGACTTTTAAATTATTTGTTAGAGAGCATAGGGCTTCCTACTTCCACATGGCTAGCGGATTCTACCACTGCACGTTGGGGAGTAATTGTATTGTCTGTTTGGCACGAACTTGGTTTTATCATTATAATCAGTTTGGCTAACTTACAAGCCATACCAAATGATATTTATGAAAGTTCATCCATTGACGGAGCCAATAAAATGAAACAATGGTTATTCATTACAATACCTAATATGACGGGTACATTCGCATTTTTTGTTGTAATGGGTTGGATTGGAGCGTTAAAACGTTTCTCAGAGACCTATATTTTAGGAGGACTACAAGGTAGCCCTGGAGGAGCACTCTATACAATCGTTGGGTTTATTTATGAAAGAGGTTTTGGAGGAAATGAATTTGGTGTTGCCTCTGCAGCTGCTTATATACTATTTGGCATTATACTTGTTTTTACCCTCTTTAATCTTAAAATATCCAAAATGAATAAAACAAGTTAAATAGGTATAGAAGAAAGAAAAATGACAAAAAATTATCTGAGAAGGTGTGATGAGATGAAAACGGTTAGTTCACATAAAAATAAAAAGTTAGTGTTAGAAGTATTAAAAGTTGTTGCCTTGCTTAGTTTTGGGATTATTATGATGGCTCCCTTTATATGGATGATTAGTGTTAGTTTTGAAAGAATGGCAAACGTTCAGCCACCATTTCCACCTCGACTAATACCAAAAGAATTTTCACTTTTTAATTATAAAATTATTATGGAAAACGGAAGCTTATTAAGGGCTTATATGAATTCAGGTATTATTGCTTTCGGTTCAGTTGCTTTGAATGTTTTTTCTGCTCTATTAGCAGGATATGCGTTTTCTAAGGGTATTTTTAAAGGAAAAAAAACTTCTGTTCGTGATTATTTTAGCGACAATGATGATTCCTAGAGAAATAACATTGATTCCTATGTATATGATGTTTAATAAGGTGGGTCTATTAAATACATATTATCCTATTATTTTACCAAGTTTATTATTTGGATTTGGAATAATATTAACGAAGCAGTATTTTGATAAATTACCAAATAGTTTGCGAGAAGCTGCTCAGATTGATGGTGCAGGTGAAATTAGGACTTTCGTACAGATATTTTTGCCATTAACAGGTCCTATTACAGCCACATTAATCATTCTAGCTTTTATGTATAGTTGGAATAGTTTTATTTGGCCAATGATCGTACTTAGCGATCAAAAGTTACAAACAGTACCAATATATTTGGCAAGTTTTTCCATGGAGGACGGAACACGTTATGCTGGATTAACAATGGGATTGGCTACGGCTAGTATCATTCCAGTTATAATTGTATTCCTATTCTTGCAAAAATACATTATTCAGAGTGTTGCATTAAGCGGGCTCAAAGGTGAATAATGAAGAGATGAAGGAAAACATCTCATCATTTATTAAAAAGAGATAAATATAAGGAGGAGAAATTATGAAAAAAAACGATGGCTTTAATGTTAACAGTAGTATTAGTAATGAGTACATTATTAATGGGATGTGGATCAAAAGATAATAATGCTACAAATAATGATGCAACAAATAATGGTACAACGGATAGTGGTAAAGATGCAGGACAAGAAAAACAATGGTCAGGAACCATAAAAGTTCAAATGATTGGTGGAGAATTTAAGATGGATGATTCCACCGATGCAGTTTCTGGTGAAAAGACCAAAGGTGTCCATCTTTTAAAAGAAGAATTTGAAAGAACTCATCCAGGTGCTACAGTGGAGTTTGTTTTAATGGGATGGGATAGTTACCAACAAAAGACACAGGCCATGTTAATGTCTGGTGAAGCTGATGTATATCAAGTACCAGGAATTGCTAGTTTAGCCTCTCAAGATTTATTAGAACCATTAGCTCCTTACATTGAGAAAGATAAATATGATTTAGATATGTACATTGATGGACAAATTAATGGTTGGAAAGCAATGAGTTCTACGGATGAAGATTTAGAAATATACGGGTTACCTGTATTAGGTGACACAAGAGTTATTGTATATGATAAAAAGCTCTTTGATGATTGGGGAGTAGAATACCTTTCAGAATCACCAACAATTGAAGAACTAGTGGAAAAAGCAAAGAAGATGACAGGTAAAAACCCAGTTACAGGGGAACAAAATTATGGTGCGTACTTCAGAGGGAAATATGCTGCTGACCTTGGTTTAAATATTGCCGAATCACTTGGTGGTACATGGGGAAGTGGTTTCCGATGGAAAGATATGCAAGTGAATTTTAACTCTCAAGAAATGATTGATGGCGTACAATATTTAGTAGATGTGTTAGAATATGCTCCAAGTGGTATTCTTTCAGGTCAAGGAGAAGAATTATTCCTAACAGAAAACAATAACATTGCAATGCATTTAAGACATTCCCCTAACTTCTTAAAGCCAATATATTCAACTGGACTTGGTGATCGTTATGCTGCATCATTACTTTTTTATTAACGAAAAAAGAAGGTATGGGTCAATCATTCTCAGGTAGCCCATATTCAATTGGAAAAAGCAGTAAAAACAAAGATTTAGCTTGGGAATATTTAAAATTCACTGGTAGTGAGTTTTACCAAAAATATCTTTGGGATGAATACATGGCTGCTCCTGTTTTAAAATCAGCTAATGATTGGGAAAGCATAAAATCTATACCACAAATGGCTACTATATTAAAATCTATGGGTCGTTTATGGGCACCACGTTATCCTTATCGTTCAGGACAACCACGTTATATCTTTGCAGGAAATGTAGAGAAAGCATTATTGGGGGAAATGACTGTAGAGGAAGCATTAAATAAAGCACAAGCAGAAACTGAAGACTGGTTAAAAGAACAAAATAAATAAAATCAAAAGATACTAAGAAAATCAAATGAAGGGTTATTCTACAAACAGTAAGAATGACTAAGATAAACTTAAGAGGCTGTCGGATAATAGATTTTTTTTAAGATGGCTACAAGTTTTGGAAGATAGACTAGTAAACCTAGTCTATCTTCCTTGATATTAATGTTAAAAAAAATGTATTATCCACAGCCCCTTAACATACAGGAGGAAATAATGAGTAAGATTGCTGTAGAAAAAGTTGAATTAGCAGTTTGTGAAGCGAATAATTCAACGGGTGTTGATGCATTAAAAGTGATACCTGAATTGAATAATATTGAGCAACTGAATCAATATGGTTCTGCTAAACCCAAAGATGAATTAAAAATTGTTTTATTTAATGCTGAGAGGGGTAGATATCCGGATGAAATAGATGCGTATATGAAATATCATCCCGTACTCAAGGGAGCGGATATTGTTTTCTTCAATGAATTGGATAAAGGAATGATTAGAACGGGCAATAGAGATACGGCATTAGAGCTTTCCAATAAGCTTTCTATGAACTATATGTATGGCGTAGAGTTCTTAGAACTTACCAAAGGGGGGTTAAACGAAAGGCGCGTTCAAGGAGAAAATAATGAAGCATTTCATGGAAATGCTATTATGTCTCGTTATGAACTGTACGATTCATTTCTTGAAAGACTGCCTTTGGAATATGACTGGTTTGACGATACCCAGAAGCGTCTTGGGGGACGAATGGCTCTTTTCACAAAGGTAAAAGTAGGCAATACGGAGATTGGGCTTATTTGTACCCATTTAGAAAACATGACATCGCCTGAAGGTAGAATGAGGCAAATGACATTTATTCTAGAACAAGCAGAAAAAACATTACAATAATATGCCTGTTATTATCGCAGGAGATATGAATACAAATACGTTTAATAGTAATGATAAAGAAGAAGTAAAAGCAGCATATACTGCCTTTATAACTGAGACAGACAGAATATACGCACCTGAAAAGTATGAACCACTTATTAAGGATTCTCAAAATTATGGATTTAATTATGCAGATGCAAATGTCAAAGGGAAATTAACCCGCAGAAAGCATAAAAAAGGAAAAGAAGATCTATTACTTAATCTTGATTGGTTTTTCGTTAAAGACCTCCGTTGTTTTGAGCCTGGTGTAGTGAATACTATATTTAATAATAAAGAACTTTCAGGTTATCAAATGGAAGAAAGTGAAGGTATCGAAATATCGGACCATAATGCAATTACGCTCAAGGTTTCTTTGCACAAATAGATAGGGAACCTTTACAAAAGATCTTGCATATGATACTATTTACTCATACGTACAAGTGACGAATGGGGTGCTTTAAATGAACAATGGTCATGAACCAAAGTATAAACAATTAATGGCGTACATTATTCAATATATAAAAAAAATGGTGATCTAAAGCATAATGATAAAATATTCTCTGAGATAGAATTAATGGATAAGTTTAATCTCAGCAGACATACGGTTAGAAAATCAATTGGTCAGTTAGTGAATGATGGATGGCTATATAAGCAACAGGGGAAAGGGACTTTTGTTTCGAATCCCTCGACGCATTTAAAAAGTAACGGTAAGTTAATTGGTGTTGTGACAACTTATTTAAAAGATTATATCTTCCCCGATATTATAGCAGGTATTGAAGATGTTTTAAGTGATAATGGCTATAGTATCATACTGGGGAATACGAATAATAAAATTGAAAAAGAACGAGTAGTGCTTACCCATTTATTAAACAATCGTTTAGATGGTCTTATTATCGAACCAACTAAAAGTATATTTCCTAACCCTAACAAAGATCTATATGAACAATTTATCAATCAAGGTATACCAATTGTATATATACATGCTCACTATAGTAATATACCCTCTTCATATATTGAAGAAGATGATAAACAAGCGGGCTATATAGCAACGAAACATCTTGTTGAACAAGGTCATACCCATATTGGTGGTATGTTTAAAAGTGACGATGTTCAAGGACATGGGCGTTATGAAGGCTTTATTAATTGTTTGAGAGAATATAAACTTCCGATCTCGGAGAAAGGAATCATATGGTTTAGTACAGAAGATAAAAATACATTATATGAGGATGAAGCTTATAGTAAAATACTATTAGAGCGTATCAAAGATTGTACTTCTCTTGTTTGTTATAACGACCAAGTTGCATTTAGAATGCTTAGTATACTAAAAAAAAGCAAAGTTACAGGTACCTAAGGATTATTCAATTGTCAGTTTTGATAACTCTAATCTTGCACAAACTGCGGAGGTGAAACTCACAACAGTAGCACATCCTAAATCAATTTTAGGTGCAAGGTCAGCCAGTGCATTATTGGACATAATTACAGATAAGAACTTAATAATTACAGAAAAAATGAAACCAGAACTTATCATACGGGAATCGACGAGAAAGATATGATTTTTTTTACGCTAACATGTACGTACCAATTATTAAAAATATGGAAATACATACGTATAAATAATGAAACTCTATTAAAAAACTGAGATAGGAGAGATACTATGGAAAACATGAAAGCCATGGAAGTATGGTTTGTCACAGGAAGTCAGCATTTATATGGAGAGGACACATTAAAACAGGTTGCCCTACACTCTGACATAATAGCTAATGGTTTAAACGGGGCTATACCATTTCCAGTTACCATTGTAGACAAACCAACGGTAAAAACACCTGAAGAAATAAATAGGTTATGTTTAGATGCCAATCATGATGATACGTGTATTGGACTCATCACATGGATGCATACATTTTCTCCAGCCAAGATGTGGATTGCAGGATTAACTCAACTAAAAAAACCATTTGTGCAATTACATACACAGTTCAACAGAGATATTCCTTGGTCTTCAATGGATATGGACTTTATGAACCTCAACCAAACAGCCCATGGTGGTAGAGAATTTGGATATATTGGCAGCAGGCTTAGAAAAGAAAGAAAAGTGGTTGTTGGTTATTGGGAGGATGATGACGTTATACAGGCATTAGATACCTGGGTCAGAGCGGCGGCTGCTTGGGATGACAGTAAACATCTAAAAGTGGCAAGATTTGGGGATAACATGCGAGAAGTAGCTGTGACAGAAGGCGATAAGGTAGAAGCTCAGATCAAGTTTGGCTACAGTGTTAGTGGGTACGGGCTTGGTGATGTGACAAAGTATTTAGAGACAATTGAAGAAAAAGAAATAGATGAATTGCTCACAATCTATGAAAAAAAGTACATATTAGACGAAAAATTAACAAAAGAAGGTACCATGAGGTCGTCGTTAATTGAAGCGGCTAAGATTGAGCTTGCTATGACTCGATTTTTAGAAGCAGGAGGATTTAAAGCTTTTACAACAACCTTTGAGAATCTATATGGGCTCACACAGCTTCCAGGATTAGCTGTACAGAGATTGATGGAAAAAGGTTATGGTTTTGGTGCTGAAGGTGATTGGAAAACAGCAGCATTGGTTCGTTCAATGAAAATCATGAGTTATGGATTAGAGGGTGGTACTTCTTTTATGGAAGACTATACCTATCATTTGGAACAGAGCAATGCATTAGTATTAGGCTCACATATGTTAGAGGTATGCCCATCCATTGCAAGTAACGAGAAGGTTTCGCTAGACGTGCATCCATTAGGTATTGGTGGAAAAGATGATCCAGTAAGATTGGTTTTTAATACACCAGAAGGCAAAGGATTAAATGCTTCCATTATGGATATGGGTAGTCGGTTTAGAATGGTGGTTAATGAAGTGGACGTTGTTAAACCTCTAGGCGATTTACCTCATTTACCTGTTGCACGGGTATGTTGGAAACCATTGCCCGATTTGAAAACAGCAGCGGCGGCATGGATATATGCAGGGGGAGCACATCACACGGGATTTAGTAGAGCCATTACCACAGAGCATTTAAGAGATTTTGCATCCATGGTAGATATGGAGTTGGTCGTTATTGACAAGGATACTAAAATATCAGCATTTAAACAAGAATTAAAATGGAATGATATGTATTATCATATGGCTAAGGGTATTTAATCAGTATTATATCGGCGTACGTAAGTGCTATAACACAGGTATATTCTAACTTAAGCTATATAAAAGCCATATAAAAAGACTTATTCATGAAAGGAGACAACAATGAGCAAATATACAATTGGAATAGATTACGGTACCCAATCAGGTCGAGCAGTTATTATCAATATTGCAACGGGAGAACAAGTGGGGCAGTCGGTTACACCATACCCTGATTGTGTCATTGATAAAAAGTTACCCAACACGGATATCTTATTAGAAGATGACTGGGCATTGCAGAATCCAGATGATTACTTATATGTTTTGGAAACAGCCGTACCAAGTGCTATTCAAAAGGCTGGAATAAATAAAGATGACATCATTGGTATCGGCATTGACTTTACAGCATGTACCATGATGCCTGTTACAGAAGATGGAAAAGTTATGTGTCAGCTAGAAGCATATAAAGAGAATCCACATGCTTGGGTGAAATTATGGAAACATCATGCAGCTCAAGATGAGGCTGATCAATTAAATGCCATTGCCAAGGAAAGAGGAGAGGAATTTCTTAAGCGTTACGGTGGAAAGATATCCTCGGAATGGTTGATACCTAAAATTTGGCAGATTTTAGATGAAGCGCCAGAGATTTATGAAGCAGCAGATTGCTTTATGGAAGCTACGGATTGGATTACCATGCAACTGACAGGTAACCCCGTAAGAAATAGCTGTACAGCTGGATATAAAGCAATATGGAGTAAAGAAGATGGCTATCCAGATCAATCCTTTTTTAAAGCATTAGATACACGATTAGAAAATTTAGTGGATGAAAAATTAAAAGGTGAAGTAAAACCAATTGGTAGTAAAGCAGGTAACTTATGTAAAGAAATGGCAAACAAAATGGGACTTAACCAAGGCATTGCAATAGCTGTAGGCAATGTGGATGCACATGTGTCAGCTCCAGCTGTTCAAGTAGTGGAGCCTGGTAAGATGCTAATGATTATGGGCACATCAACATGTGATATCTTATTAGGAGAAGAAGAGAAAATAGTGAATGGTATGTGTGGTGTTGTGGAAGATGGTGCTGTTGCTGGTTATTTTGCCTATGAAGCAGGACAATCAGCTGTGGGTGATATATTTGAGTGGTTTGTAACGAACTGTGTACCAAAAAGTTATCAGGATGAAGCCAAGGAAAGAAAGATAGATATTCATCAATTGTTAGAAGAGAAGGCAAGCCTATTGTCACCAGGTGAAAGCGGATTATTGGCGCTAGATTGGTGGAATGGCAATCGTTCTGTTTTAGTGGATACTAATTTAACAGGTATGTTTTTAGGTATGACCTTATTAACCAAGCCAGAAGAGATGTATCGTGCACTTATTGAAGGAACAGCCTTTGGTAAGAGAATGATCATCGAGACCTTTAGAGAATCAGGTGTCCCAGTGAATGAGTTATATGCATGTGGAGGTCTTCCAGAAAAAAAACAACATGCTTATGCAGATCTATGCGGATATAACCAATATGGAAATTAAAATCTCTGCATCAAAGCAAACGCCAGCACTTGGGTCAGCCATGTTTGGAGCAGTAGCGGCAGGGAAAGAAAATGGTGGTTACGATTCCATTACGGAGGCAGCACAAAAGATGGCAAAACTGAAAGAAGAAAGTCTTAAGCCAATTCCTGAATATGTTAACCGATATAATCAATTATATGAAGAATATAAAAGGCTTCATGATTACTTTGGTAAAGGTGAAAATAATGTCATGAAGCGTCTTAAGAAAATAAAAGCACAAGCGAATTAAGGAGGGTTTACTATGTTAGAACAACTAAAAAAAAGAAGTCTTAGAAGCTAACTTAGAGCTTCCAAGGAAAGGTCTAGTCGTCTACACATGGGGAAACGTTAGTGGCATAGATAGAGATAAAGGATTAGTTGTTATTAAACCAAGTGGTGTGCAATATGAGGAACTTACACTGGATAAACTTACGGTTGTTGATTTGGATGGAAAGATAGTTGAAGGATGTTATAAACCATCATCAGATACAGCAACCCATTTAGAATTATATAAAGCTTTTGATGAAATCGGTGGTATTGTACATACACATTCAGAATGGGCAACAAGCTATGCCCAAGCAGGTATGCATATACCTCCCCTTGGTACAACCCATGCAGATTATTTCTATGGTGCGATTCCTTGTACAAGAGATATGATGAAGGATGAAATTCAAGGGGATTATGAAAAGGAAACAGGGAGAGTTATTGTTGAGACATTTAATACCATTAAGCCCATGGACATTCCAGCCGTACTGGTTAAAGAACATGGTCCATTTACATGGGGAAAGAATCCTCGAGAAGCTGTATATCATTCAGTGGTGTTGGAAGAAATTGCAAAAATGGCAGTTAAGACATTAGCCATACAATCAGAGTGTGTAGGGCACAATATGAAACAAGATTTGTTAGATAAACATTTTTTGAGAAAACATGGAAATAATGCTTATTATGGACAGTGATTTAGATTTTTTTTACTAATAGGTATAATATCCACTAGGATTATTTATAATAATAACAAGGGGCTGTTTCATAAAAGCAAATAATGTGAATGGCGTAGTAAAATATAAAAGCTTAACCTCTTATATTTTACAAAACGTCTAATCTACAATATTGCTTTTATGAGACAGCCCTTTTATTAAAAAAGGTTAATTTGAGTATTTATGGTAACTATATTTTTATAATTCCATGAGACATTCTCTTTAATACTTAAAAGAATTAGCATATAATAAAACAAGGACATAAACTATGGAGGGTACATGATGAAAACAAAAAATAATACACAATCTACCGCTTTAAACACAGTTTATGAATTTGATCAACGACATCTTGCGTTATATACTATTCCAGATTTTGTAGCCATTGGATGTGTCAAGTCTGAAAAAAAAGTGGAGTTTTTATGAACATCTGCATCATTCACATGAATATATATATGTAAAAAAGGGCGTTATAAAATACTGGTGTGATGGGCAAGAATTTATAGTACAAGCAGGAGACTTTTATATGATACAACCGGGACAAAGGCATAGAGAAATAAGTGTCAAGGAACCCATGGAATTTATATATTTAAAGTTTAGGTATCGGAATATGAAACGGATAGATAATCCGAGCCAACAAGTTATCAGAAATGTAGAATCATATATCGTTGAGTTAATGGGGAAAATCCTTATAGAATTAGAGCATCAGCAGCCAGGTGCTAAGCAAATAGTAGAAGCGATTATTTTAGAACTCATCTGGCGAGTAAGAAGGATCTTAGAGATAGTAGATGACCATGAGCCAAATAAATTTGGCCACAAAAACACACTGGTTCAAAAAGCCATCGCATACATGAAATTAAATAAATATGAAAAGTTAACAGTGAAACAGATTGCTAATCATTGTAATGTATCATCGGATTACCTATCTCATGTTTTTAAGGATATTACCGAGCTTACACTTCTTCAGTTTATGGAAAGTATTAAAATGAATGAAGCTATAGTCATGATCATCAATAGTGATATGAATATCAGTCAAATTACGTATAAATTAGGCTATAATGATCCTCTTTATTTTTCTAAAAAATTCAAGAAATTATTTGGTATATCACCATCCAATTATAGAAAACAGAATAAACCATAGTTTAAACAGAAATGACCATGTTTATGTTTACTAAAAGATTTATAATGATAGTATCAAATGGTATATAACGTTCACCCTTGAAGAGTGAAAGAATAGCATTTGTCTTTATTAGAAATGTTGTGAAAGGATTTAACGGGGGTAAATTATGAATGAGGAATTCTCCTGTTCTTCTTCTTGGAATGGACATAAAGCACAAGAAAAAAGATTTTACAGGATACCATATGTTACGAGAAATACAGGCCTTAGCTTTCGCCAAGTGGAATTAAATTATAATGTGACAGAACAGACACTTAGAGAGATGTATCCATTGTTGGAAACTGGAAATATGAAGGTATCCAGTTTACATAATGTTTTTCCCAAAGCACCATCTGAATATGGACCCTCTTCAGTATTTCTAGGTTTTGAGGATGATCATAAGAGGAAAAAAAGCCATAGATTATACCATAAGAACAATTGAATATGCTAAAGAGTTAGGTGCAAAGGCAGTGGTTATTCATGCTGGTAAAGTGGTTGTGTGCCCAGAGGATGATGAATATTATAATAGAGCGCTACGAAGGGTTTGCTTGGAACATGGTATCCATTCAAAAAAAATATAAGGAATTATGTCACGTAGCTATGTCTCTGAGAGGACAATCAAATATAAGACAGACCCAATTAATTATTGAAAGCTTAGAAGACATATGCAATGTGATGGAGAGAAAAAATATTGATGTTAAATTAGGCCTAGAGAACAGGGTTAATTATCATGAGATGCCTAATGCAGAAGAATATGACATGATCTTTAATGGGTTGCCTGATGCGCCTGTTTACATGTGGCATGACATTGGCCATGGAGAGATTTTAAATAAATTGGGACTGTTTGATGGTATTGATGTGCTCAGTAAATATAAAAATAAATTATTGGGTGTACATATACATGATGTGAATAATAGATTTGTGGACCATCTAGCCCCCTATATGGTTAGCAATGTACTTGATTATTATTTAGAAACAATTAAATCAGCGCCAATAAAAGTATTAGAGTTGAGTAAAGATAACACCCCAGATATGATTATAAAAGGGGTAAAAGTATTAGATAGTAAGTTAAACCAAATCCTTGTGTAATGGGTTTATATATAATAGATAAAAGTGTGGAAATAAAATTTTCTACCCTTGTTGTGGCGTTGTTCTTACAAACAAAGTCATGGCACAAAATTTGATTAGAACGAGGAGGTATTATCCATGAAATTTTTAGGCACTTCAGCAGCAGATGCAATACCAAATATGCACTGTCAATGCGACCATTGTATGGAAGCAAGAAAAAAGACAGGGAAAAGATATAAGGATGAGAGCTTCTTTTTTACTTAATGAAAAGAATTTGATTGATATAGGGCAAGATATCAATGCTCAATCCCAGAAATTTAATTTAGAATTATTCACTTTACAGAATATATTTATAACCCATAGCCATGAAGATCATTTTAGCTTGAATGAATTACTTAATATCTCACATGCCCATAAAAAAAATGGAGGAGCTAAGGGACGTGAGAAATTAAATGTCTACTTAAGCAAACCCGCTTACGGGTACATCCAACAATTATATGCAGCAATGAGGAAAAGTCCGTTACATGAGGCTAAAGAGTCCGAGTATGTTCAATTTATTCCTTTAGATTATTTTAAAAGTTATGAAGTAGGCGATATGCAGATCTATACACTTAAAGGTAACCATGATGCATATGGTGAAGGAGAAAAAAGTATTAATTATATCTTCACATTACAAAATGGGGATCGCATACTGTATGCGTCTGATACAGGCTATTATTCAGAAGAAACCTTAGCACATTTAGAAGGTAAAGTAGATGTTGTCATCATGGAGTGTTGTACTGGAGATAGCAAGAACAAAGGGAAAAGGGCTGATTCCCACTTAGATATAAAGCATTATTTAGAGATGCTCGATGAATTTAGCAAAAGGAATTTTATTGATGATAAGACGAAGATATACGCAACGCATATGAGTCACTCACATGAACTCATGCACAGAGAGCTTCAAGAAGTTTTTAATAAGACAAAGTATCCTGTTGAAGTTGCTTATGATGGACTTGAAATTATCTAGCTAGAAGACAATTGATTAAGTTATACAAAAGAATCTAACCATGTGAAAGTACATGGTATTCTTATGAAAAAGTAGAAAGTATGGACTACATATAGCGAATAAGAGCATTTGTTCGTTGAGTAGGGTATGCTTTCTTTTTTTTGTTTACTAAAAATAGGAATGATAATCATAAGAAAAGCTAATAAAAAAAAGATATATGGTATATTCTAATAGGCTTTTACTTATACTTAAATTGGTACGTATAATTAAGAAGTAGAAGACAAAATTAAATAAAAGAAAATTAATACTTGATAATAATCATTATCATGTTATAATTGTTATAGGTGTATTTGGTATATTGTACCATTATAAAGACCAGATACATATATGATTAACCTTGTGTAACTTATTAAGTTAACTATATATCGTAAGTGATGAACTATTTTATAAGGAGGAAAGAAGATGAGTGTAAATCTACCAGTTACAAATGATCATGGCTTTTATGAGTTTAGGCTTGAAAGTATTGGAGGTTTGGGAGCCAATCTTTGTGGTAAAATTTTAGGTGAATTAGGAGCATTATATCTTGGACTTAATAGTTCCAACTTTGCAAGTTATGGATCTGAAAAGCGAGGAACACCTGTTAAATCCTTTGTTAGATATTGTGACCCAGATAAAGAAATTAGAATAAACAGTCCTGTTGAAAGACCTCATGTACTAGGGATCTTCCACGAAAGATTAGCTGGAAAAATTCCTGTTATGGCAGGAGTTGATGAAGATACCATGGTTGTTATTAATACCAACGAAGATGCTGATTACGTAAGGGATCATCTTAAAATGCATGCAGGAACATTGGCCTGTATTGATGCTTTACAAATAGCAATAGAAGAAAACACACGCATTAATATGGTTATGTTAGGTGCTATTGCTAAAGTTTCTGGGTTTATTACATTAGAAGCCATGGAACAGGTTGTAAGGGATACTGTAGGTAAAAAGTACCCAGCTGCGTTAGAAGGCAATTTATCAGGGTTAAAGCGTGGCTATGAAGAAATCAAACTAACAAAATATGAAAATGACGGGAAATATCCCTATAAAGAATATGAAGAAGTTAAAAGAGATTGGGGATATGCTAATGCACCTACAGGTGGTGTGAATACCATACCTGGTAGTACAGTAACCAATGATTTGACAGCCAGTAGAGAAGGCTATGTACCACTGTTCCATGTAGAGAAATGTATACATTGTGGTCTATGTGATACCACATGTCCAGACATGGTATTCCAATTTGAAAAAGGTGAATATAAAGGTAAACCATCCATGGTCAATAAAGGTCCTGATTATCACCATTGTAAAGGTTGTTTAAGATGTGTTGAAGTATGTCCAACAAATGCTCTAACAGCAGAACTGGAGAGAGATCATGATATATGGAAAATACATGTAAGAAATAAAGATTTAATCGTAGAGTCCATGGAATTTGAAGACACGGGTGCTAACTCCATTGTCAATACTGAAAGTGGAAATTAATGAATAAGATAAATACGTTAAGGAGGATCCTAGAATGGTAGAACAAAAAATTGTGTTTGATAGTGGAAACGAGCTCGCGGCATATGCTGCTAAACAGATAAATTACCATGTAATGGGTTATTACCCAATAACCCCATCAACAAAGATTGCTGAACACCTTGATTTACTCAAGGCAGAAGGCGAGCATGACGTAGTTATGATACCAGGTGATGGCGAGCATGGAGCGGCAGGTATTTGTTATGGAGCTGCTGCAGGCGGTGGACGTGTTTTTTAATGCAACGTCAGCAAATGGTTTATTATACTCTCTAGAGCAATTACCCGTCCAATCAGGAACCAGATTACCCATGGTACTTAATGTGGTATGTCGGACAGTATCAGGACCCCTTTCTATAAAAGGCGATCATAGTGATATTATGTATACACTGAACGCAGGTTGGGTTATCCTATTTGCCAAAGACCCTCAGCGGGTGTATGACATGAATATATGTGCGTTAAAAATTGCTGAGAAAGTCAAGTTACCCGTCATCGTAGCTTTTGATGGTTTCTTTACGAGTCATCAAAAGAGAAGAGCCCAGGTTTTTGCAAATGATGGAGATATTCAGGATTTTATTGGTAAGTATGAGGCAGATTACCATTTACTTGACCCAAATAAACCCGTCACCATGGGTTCTTATATGAATGAGCCTGACCTAATCAATAATAAATTCCAATTACATGAAGCCATGAATGAAGCAAGAGGTGTTATTAAGGAGGTTCTAAATGAATTTGGTGAGCTTTCTGGTAGAGCCTATCAAGTAGTCGAAGGCTATAAAATGGAAGATGCTGAAGCAGCTCTATTTATTATTGGTTCTAGCTATGATACAGCAATATTGGCTGTTGATGAGCTGAGAAAAGAAGGTAAAAAAGTAGGGGTATTTGCAGTCAATGCTCTAAGACCTTGGTACAAAGAGGAACTATACGAAATGGTAAAGAATACAAAAGCCATTATCGTTGCAGATAGGCAAGATAGTTATGGTGGCAATGGTGGGAATCTATCCATAGAGTTAAAAGCTACTCTACAAGATTTTAAATCCGATATTGATGTAGCAACCCTTGTCTATGGGCTTAGTGGTAAAGATTTTTATATTGAAGATGCTGTTGAGATGCTTAATAGAGCACTGGATATGGCGAAAAGTCATAAAGTAGAAAATAGATTTGGTTATTATGGTAATTACCCAGGTGACAAGAGTTATGAACCACAACAATTATTTGACCCAATCACCAAGGAACAATCATCACCAGGTATTACAACCATAACAGAAGATGAAGAAACAGGCCAATATAAAGTAAAAGGTGGTGTTCCTAAGAACGCTACTCAAATGCCAAAAAGATGGGGACCAGGTCATGGTGCTTGTCCAGGTTGTGGCATTCCTGTCAATGTGAACTTATTATTAAAAGGTATTGAAGGAAATGTCGTCTTGTTATTCCAAACAGGTTGTGGCATGGTTGTCACAACACCGTATCCTCAGACTGCATTTAGAGTGAGTTACATCCACAATCTATTCCAAAGTGGTGGAGCTACTTTATCAGGTCTTGTAGAAATGTTCCATGAGAAACAAAGAAGAGGCGAAATTCCAGAGGGTGATGATTTCACATTCGTCATGATCAGTGGCGATGGTGGTCTTGATATCGGTATGGGAGCAGCACTTGGAGCAGCACTTCGTAATCATAAGATGATTATTATGGAATACGATAATGGTGGTTATATGAATACAGGATATCAATTATCCTATTCAACACCAAAAGGCGCAAAGACCTCCACATCACATGTAGGTCCAGCACAAGCAGGAAAAGCCAACTATAATAAAGATACGCCTATGCTTTTTGCAGCAACGGGTATTCCATATGTGGCAACCGTTGCAGAATTCCAACCAGCAGATTTTATTAAAAAAGCAGCCAAGGCTCAAAAATATGCAACAGAACACGGTTTAGCTTTTATAAAAGCATTATCAGCGTGTCCACTCAATTGGGGTGATGAACCTCGTTATGAGCGTAGCGTTATTGAAGCAGGTGTGAATAGTTGTTATCATCCACTCTATGAAATTGAGAATGGTATTACGACAATCACATATAACCCTGAAGCCAAGAACAAGAAAATATCCATGGGTGATTTCTTCAAAATGATGGGTAGAACCAAGCATTTACTGAAACCTAAGTATGAAGATTTATTAGGTGATATACAGCAAGAAGTAGATCAGAGATGGGAAAGACTTAAGGCTAGAAACGATAGCCCAGTATTATAAAATTAATAGGTGAAAAGAGTACTAGAGTTAGAAGGTGAGTGTGATTTCTAATTCTAGTACTTTTTTTTCATTTAGTAATTATTTTACTTGAAATTATTTGGTAAATAGGAGATGATTAATATAAATATTAAAGATATAATCAATGAATGGAAGGGTCTCTATTGTATAAGGCATTTCTATGGTTTTTATTAGGAACTCAAAAGCTATAATTAACAGTTTTACATAATGATTTTTATCTATATTTTGGGTAATTAAGAAAAGAATTATTAAAAAACTTAAATAAATCTTTTTGAATTTATTTAATATTGAATTTTTAGGCTTTATATGTTATAGTTTTAATTAAATATAATATGAAAAGGAGTGTATTAAATGAAAGTTTCTAAGGTGCTTTGTAGTGTGTTAACAATAATAATATTGTTTAATTCTGTTAGTTTTGCAAATAGTGAATTGGATGACAAATTTGAATTGAATGAAGCTGCAACATTAGCAATGATATTTGTTAGCGAAAACTTGGATGAAAATAATTGGTCAGAATCAACATTTATTAGTAATTATGAAATAATGTATGATCTTAACAATGAAATTACTGCCTATTGTTTTGAATTACAAACTAATGATATCAGTAATGGATATGTAGTTGTATCAAATGACGTCAATAGTAATCCCATAAAAGAGTATTCATTTAAAGATAAACCCATTTATTATGATAATACATATTATACTAATAAACTTGACAAAAGTAATAAAATAGTAGAAAGACAAGCAGCTACTAATAAAATATATTTTACTTCGCCTTTAGATTATTTTGTTGAACATGAAGGTTCTCTTTATACTACATCATCGAATAAGAGAGAATTAACCAAGATAAAAAAAAGAAGAAGTGCTTAAAAAACTACAATAAATATAATAATACCAACGAGAATGATATAAAAGAGAAGAAAAACTATTATCTAAAAGATATGTTTAAGGAAATAGGAGCAATTGATATTGATGAGTGGATGCTAGGTTCATACAATGGGCAATATGAAGATGGCTCATATGTTATAACCGATAAATTAGCTTATTTAAAAGATAAATATGAGTCATATTCATATACAAAAGGAAAAAGAATAGCAGGTGTTCTTCCACACAAACAAAGTTCGTTAGAAGCTGATGCTAATAATTGTACATTAACATCTATATCTACTATTTGTGAATATTATAAAAATGAAGGATATATGAAAATTCCTGATGATATTACTTTGATATATAAAGATGTACGTGAAATTGCTGTTGGTTATGGATATAAACCTGATTATGGAACATTCCCAACAAAAAAAATAAATAATATTGTTGAGGATTCATTCAAGAAATGGGGTTATACATGTAATTCTACTAATTATTATCTTTATTCTTGGTGGGGATATACTAATGAGATTAATAATGACCGACCATTTGTTCTGAACCTTACATCAGGGACGTATTCTAATCATTCTATTACGGTTTATGGATATAATGAATATGATGTACCAGGTGTTATAGAGGCATTGTTTTTATTAGTATATGATAATTGGAGTACTTCAACAAGGTATATTGATTATAATGTAATGCTTACCTCTACTTTAGAGAGTTATACTACAATCAAACCCAAAAAAGATTAGATTATTTTAATGTTTTATTATCAAGTATTTTTATTGATAATGAAACATTTTCAATAACCATTGTTCTTTTTTACAAAGGAGTAATTATGAGACTAGTTTATTTTTTGATTATATTATTACTATTAATAATTTGCATGATAAAATGGCGTAATAAATTCGTGATTAGTTTAATAATAATTATAGGTGTATGCATGTTGTTTTTTTTATAAAGATATTAATGTTAGGTTCAAAGCATATGTTACACCGTCAAAATATCATACTGTTTATGATGAGGAAGTCAATTACAACATACCATTGCCACCAAAAAACAACTTTTCTTTTTCGTACATCAGATTCATCTGCGCAATATGCTTGTTTTTCAGATATAGAAAGTATTATTAATTTTTATCAAAATAAAGAAGGAATTATTGTTGAGAATACACTAATACATAATAATGAACTTAAAAATTAAATATAAAAACGAATATTATCTTCTCAAATTTAAAACTCATTCTTATACAAGCATATTTATAAAACCAATTTTGTAACTTTATATTCTTTGTAGTTAAAATCTATTTTATTATAGTTTATGCCACTTAGAACGTAGACTTTTGATTTGAGACCTATAAGGAAAAACGGAAAAGCTTATCAAATCCAACTCTAGTGATATTGTTAGCCATAAAAGGGGTATTCTTGTAAATAAGGTATGCCCTTTTTTTTCGATATTAAGTTTCCGAGATAGCCATCTGGTAGGTCTTATTAATGTGTTCATAGGACATATCCAACCACAATAAAATCGACCCCATAAGGTAGTCAAAATTAATGATAAAAGGATTACCCATCCATATCTGTGCTTTTCCTAAAAACATGAGCATAGCAAAAACAAACAACATGATAACCTGTAATGTCAATCGCAATTTCTGTCGCACGATAATCCTTTTGTTAATTATAGTATTGTAATATATAAATATTGGCAAGTCAATAAGGAAAAGAATGTTCACTAATAACGATAGCCCAGTATTATAAAATCAAAAAGTGAAAAAAGTACTAGAATTAGAAAGTGAGTAATATTTCTATTCTAGTACTTTTTTTATCTTATAAGAAAATTCTCAATTTAGCATATAAGCTAAATTGAGAATTTTCCTAACGACTAAATCTACCATTTACAACTTGAAGCAGGGGGGATGCTTTGTACAAAGTTAAAAACATTATCGGGATCATACTTGGCTTTAACTTTTCTAAGTCGATTAAAGTTCTTACCATAATATTCTTGACCGTAATCATTAATAGCTAGATCAGGTACGTTAACGTAAGACCCTATTGTATAAGGTTGTAGTGCAATGCGGGTATTTTCCATTAATTTGAGATTCCTTTGTGTCTCAGCGGGGCAGGTCCATTTCGTATTCCATTCCATATAGTACCTGGTATTACGCCAAAAGAAAGCTGTTTTTTTTAGGAGGTATACTATTCATTACACCACCTGAATTAAGAAGGAAGAAGTTAGAGGTACCCGTTGTTTTTTCAAGGAAGCTTCGGACCGTATTAAGTCCATCCTCAGGTAGGTCTTGCTCTAACCATGTAGAAGAAAAAAGTGGTGTTTTGATCGATAGATAGTGGTTCGTTTGGAGCCCAGAAATCTATAGCTTCCAGAAGAGAAACCTCTTTTACGCATACCTTGATTGGTGTTCCAGCTCCTGTTATAGGTGCTATTAATTCTTCAAGTTCCTCTTTTGGACCAAGGAAAATTCCCTGTGATTGTAGTAAGCCATTCATCCTTGAGAATGCTTCAAGAATAGAACCGAGTCGTTCGTCTACGAAAGGTGCCCATTGTTGCCATGCATCAATAACCTCTTCTAATTGTTCCCAAGGCCATATGACTTGATAAATACCAACTTTAAATGGGGCGGGGCGTACCTTAAACTTATAGGAAGTTATAATGCCAAAATTACCGCCACCTCCTCCACGAATAGCCCATAGCAAGTCTTCGTTATCATATTCATCGGCATATATGACCTTACCATTGGCATCTACTAAAGTTGCAGAAATAATATTATCCGATATTAACCCTGTAGAACGCTGAACGACTGTAATACCGCCACCAGTACTAATGCCACCAATGCCAACAGATGCGCTATCACCGAAAGGGGCTAATATTCCTTCTGCTGCAAGCTTTCTTACAAGATCACCTACACGTATACCTGGTTGGACAATAGCAGTTCCGTTGGTCTTATTTAATTTAACCGCTCTCATTAGGCTCATATCAATAACGATTCCACCATTTGTCTGTGAGAAATCTTTAGCTAAGGCATGTCTTCCACTACGCATACGTATAGGTACTTTATTTTCACGTGCCCATTTAACGGCATTGATCACGTCTTTTGTCTGATGTGCAAATACAAAAAACAATAGGAAAGGCATCTGTAAAGGGGTTCCAGTTCTTACGAGCTTCCTCATACGCAGGGTCGTTTGGATAGATGACAGTCCCAGTTAACTCGGTTTTCCGTTTCATTCAATCTTTTCCTCCTTGAATCATTTAGTTATTGCGAGTTACGTCTTCTAGTTGTATAACAACTAAAGAGTGTTTTAAATATTTTGGTATATTATATGAGAAGGATTTATATTAGTGCAATAAGCTACAATAATTAATAGTTAGATGTTGCTTTAACTTCAAAAGTGCTTCTCCCTTAGTAAGAACAACTAAGGAAGGATAGTAATAAGGGTTGTTGCATTAGCAAATTTTATTTGCTAATGCAACAACCCCTTGATCATTGAACCGCCATTCTCTTTATTAATTATTATTTTTTTTATATTTTAAAGTATGAATAGGACACTGGTCGACACATTCGAAACATAATAAACAATTGGTTGAATTACTTACAGTACCATTTTTTACCATCGACGATAATAGCATCTGCAGGACATGCTTTAGCACAAACGGAACACCCCGAGCATTTGCCTGATGTTATTTTTCCCTTGCTAAAACGTCCAGTGAAACTAAAAAGTGTTCCCCATGGACAAAGATATATATGCCATGTGGCTTCATTAATAAAAAAAAGTACTAATGAGAGCTATTGGAATGATAATCAAAGGTAATGGGAACTTATCACCTTGGCTAATGGTATAGATCGTATACCCTAATCCTCCTAAAAATAATAAGAACATAAAATATTTAGGCTTTCTTGTTTTAAATAAGGAAGGTATGCCCTTTTTTTCAATATTAAGTTTACGAGATAACCATCTAGTAGGTCTTATTAAAGTATTCATAGGACATATCCAACCACAATAAAATCGACCCCAGAAAGTAGTCAAAATTAATGATAAAAGGATTAGTCCCATCCATATCTGTGCTTTTCCTAAAAACATGAGCATAGCAAAAACAAACAACATGATAATCTGTAATGTCAATCGCAATTTCTGTCGCATGATAATCCTCCTGATAATTATAATATTTATATATTGTAATATATAAATATTGGTGAGTCAATAAGAAAAGAGCAGAATAAATTACCTTTTGTAATTCACTTGAACATTAATATCTTGGTCGTAATTGCCAAAACCTTTACCAAAAAGAGTGATACCTCCTATGTTTGCCGCATCATCTGGTACAGCTATTCTTAAGGTTAAATTATGTTTAGGGTTAATATATAAAGAGTCTAGAGTGACATCCGACATTTTATTGCCATCAACAAAAGTACCTGTTTGATTAATACAAATAGTTTTTAATAGTCCATATTCTGTCCCACCAGTCCACCAACTAGGTGTATAGATTCCTTTTTTACCACCAAAATCACCAGGGCTTGTCCAGAATCCAAGAGATACATCACCTAAATAAAAGTAGATATCCGATGGGTAATCCAGCTTGTAGTCGGGGAATTCCGAACACAATTCTAAAGAAATGATGATGGATTCCATGGTACTGTTTTGTGAGAAGATATAGCTAGGTATGGTATATTCTACGAAACCTTGTCCAAACCAAAGTAAATTAGCATGTACTTTCTGGGTTACTAAAATAGCGAGGGTCATCTACAATGCCTATGAGTTGTTCTGTAGATGCCATACCACAGGTAGGTGTTACATGATTGCTGGTATATTGACCAATAGGGATAGATATGGATGATGTTGGAAGCGTTGTTCTCTCCTTAGGATCAAAAAAGAGTGAAATGTCATTGATTGCGAGAGAACATCTTTTTTGTAAGCCTCTTTTACCAGGACTTAATTCACTTTTTATAATATGCGCATCTTCTAGAGCATTAATATGTCGTGTAATAATAGTTGACGAAACGCCAAGTAGAGATGCAAGTTCACCAATGTTTCTTGGCTCTACGGATAGTAGTTCGATCAGTTTTAGCTTCGTTTCAGAGGAAAAAACACTGAAAAAAATTTTAGATTCTTAGATGAAACGTGTATCTCCATAAGGTTCTCCTTTTTCTTATCATTATATTGGATTTATTATATACTGATGTGATTCTTACGTCAAATGGCTAGAAACTTCCTTGGCGTTTGCGCCACTGTAATGGTGAGTAGCTGGTTGTCTTTTTCATTTGCTTACTAAAATAATATTGATCATTAAAGCCAACGATAAGTGCGATTTCTTGGATGGATAAATCCGTATGTTGTAGGAGGTGTTTAGCTTTTTGAACTCTATAATCATTTAGGTAGGTAATGATACTATGCCCTACCTGGGATTTGAAAATCTTACCAATATAGTCTTTACTAAGGCCCACATAATGAGCAAGCTCTTCTAATGTGATCTTTTCAAAATAATGGTATTTTATATAATGCAAGATAGTGCCGGTTACATCCTTTGGGTTGTTATGAACAGGTATGGATGTGGTGTAGGTTTGCTGTAATATGAGTTTAAGAAGCTTTAGGATATTGATTTTACAATCCAATTGCCAATAGAAGTCTCTGTCATCATAAGCTCTAATGATGTTGAGAAATAAGGCTTTAACCTTTTTAGGTTCTTGCACAATAAGAAATTCAGGAAATTCAAAACCATTCTCAAACATAATATGTGGTCGTATCAGGGTATCATCAAGAAGATGTTTTCTATATAAATCTTTACTTTTCATACTAAGGTATTCATCGATATGAGGGTCGGCATCCATGTATAAGAAATCAAAATGGATCCAGTAAATGGTTGGTGGATGGTTATGATCAAATGAGAGTGTCGTTGGCGTATTCGGTTTAATCAAAATAAGGGTGTTTTTTTTAATAGTGAGTTTTTTGACCATCGATGATGATATGGGCTCTACCACTGTCGCAATAAAAAAGCTCATGATCGTAGATTTTACGATTATGATTTGGCCATTGACTACTACCTTGATAGCCTGCTTGGCGCACAAATGGATTAAGATCGTTCAAATCAACGATAACTGTTTTCTTCATAAAAATCACCTTTCATAACTGTATATGTCCTGATTATAGCATAAAAGGGCTGTTAAGCATATGGCGGAATCAGACAAAAAATAATGATATTATCTATTTGATTATCAGGATAACGGATTATAATAGAAGGTATAGAAGAGGTATAGGAGGAATGATCATGTCAACATTTAAGATAAAGGATAAAGCTTTTTTATTATAATGGAGAGCAAGTGCAGATTATATCAGGTGCTATCCACTATTTTAGAATAGTACCTGCATATTGGGAAGATCGATTGATGAAACTCAAAGCTTGTGGGTTTAATACTGTTGAAACGTATGTACCTTGGAATATCCATGAGCCACAAGAAGGTGTCTATGATTTCGAAGGTATGAAAGATGTGGTAGGTTTTATTAAACTGGCTGGGGAGTTAGGGTTATTTGTTATCATCAGACCTAGTCCTTATATCTGTGCAGAATGGGAATGCGGTGGTTTGCCTAGTTGGCTATTAAGATATCCAGCTATGCGCTTGAGATGCTATGATACGTTATATTTAGAAAAAAATCGATGCTTATTATGATAAGCTGTTACCTATGCTACGACCACTTGGGTGTACGGAAGGTGGTCCTGTTATTGCTATGCAAATTGAGAACGAATATGGTAGTTACGGCAATGACAAGGCTTATCTCCAGTATTTGAAAGATTGTTATATTAAACACAGTATAGATGTATTGTTATTTACATCCGATGGTCCAGACCACAGTGTGTTACAAGGTGGTACTTTAGATGAGGTGTATAAAACGGCTAATTTTGGATCACGTACTGAACAGGCTTTTAAAGTTCTGGAACACTATGAAAAAGGTCCTCTTATGTGTATGGAGTACTGGAATGGTTGGTTTGATCACTGGGGTGAGGAACATCATACGACGAACCCTAAAGATACGCAAAAGCATTTTGAAGATATGATCCGTTTAAATGGCCATGTGAATTTTTATATGTTCCATGGTGGTACGAACTTTGGCTTTATGAATGGGGCTAACTATGATAAAGGTAAGATACAGCCAACAATTACCAGTTATGATTATGATACCCTATTGACGGAGGCGGGTGATCTAACAGAGAAATACCGTCTTGTACAAGAAAGCATTAAGAAATATTTTGGGGTTGATGCATCCATTCAAGTCTCAAATACCAAGAAGAAGGCTTATGGAACAGTTTCATTGACTAGGCAAGGGGAATTATTTAGCCAATTGAACAGCATGTCTAAACCTATTCAATCAGCCTATACGAAGACCATGGAGGAATTAGGTCAAGATTATGGCTTTGTTCTATACCGAACCGTATTATCAGGACCTGTTGGTGTTATGCCATTACAGGTATTAGATTATCATGATCGTGCCATGGTTTATTTGGATGGTGTCTATCAAGGGGTGCTTGATCGTTCAGATGGAGAGGGTCAAAACATGGACATTACCATTGACCGTGATAAGATGGTTTTGGAGATTTTAGTAGAAAATCTTGGGCGTATTAATTATGGGGAACAATCAGCTGATGCAAAAGGGATTACTAAGGGGGTTGCCCTAAGAAGACAATTCCAATATGATTGGACCATGTATCCACTTCCTCTTGATAACATAGAGAATGTGGTATATACAGACGTTAAGGAGCAGAAGACACCTTGTTTCTATAAAGGCACGTTCCAAGTGGATAGTGTTGGGGATACATTTTTTGTCCATGAAAGGATGGGCAAAAGGTGTGGTTTATGTAAATGGATTTAATTTAGGACGCTATTGGGAGAAGGGACCACAGAATACGCTGTATGTACCTGGACCAATACTGAGAGAGGGAGAGAATGAATTAGTGATTTTCGAACTTCACGGCATGGATAAGTGTCAGGTCACGTTTTTAGATCATCCTCTATTGGGTTAGGAGGGGATTAGAGATTATTGATCGGTTTGAGAAAGCTTATAAGGCTGAAAGTGTATTCGTATAAGAAAGATGAAAACGCCGGCGTTTGTCGGTGTTTTCATCTTTTTGGTTTGTACTATTGTGAGAAGAAAAGTCTGAATGAATTAAGTGGCATGATTATGAGATGTAAGATAAGGTAACTGGATTAAAAAAAAGATAGCATGGTAACTAGAGTAGAGCTACAGTAAAGCGTAGAGCATGGGAACTAGCTTAAAACAGATATTGACAAAATAATGAAATGGTATTATGATGAAAACATAACGAATAAATTAATTAATGAACTAAAAAGTTGACAAGAACAAAACAATGAAATGGAATTAAAGGAGAAGTCGTATATGAAGAAAATGCCAAAGGCACCGTTATATAGGGATCCTATATATGATGGGGCAGCAGATCCAACAGTTTTTTATAATGGTTATGAGAATAAGTGGTGGATGGTATATACACAACGTAGAGCCAACCAAAAGATACCAGGTGTAGCTTATTGTCATGGGACAGAAATTGGGATAGCAAGCTCTAACGATGATGGTTTAAATTGGACATATCGGGGTACGATGCAAGGTCTAGAGTTTGAAGATGGTAAAAATACGTTCTGGGCTCCTGAAATTATTTATCATGATGGGCTTTATCATATGTATGTAAGTTATATACAAGGTATACCTATTGATTGGTCAGGAGAACGTCATATTATCCATTATACCAGTAGAGACTGTTTTAATTGGTCCATGGAGAGAATATTGGACTTATCATCAGATTATGTAATTGATGCTTGTGTTTATCAATTACCTGATGGAAGTTTTCGAATGATATACAAAGATGAGGCAGATGGTTCTTCTTCACATATAGCCAGAAGTGTCGATTTATATAATTGGGAAGAGCTGGAATCAGTTGTTAGTGACGAAGGTCATGAAGGACCATTTGTTTTTAAGTGGAAGGACTTTTACTGGATGATTGTTGATAAATGGAAGGGACTAGGTGTGTACCGATCAGATGAAGGACAAAAGTGGATAAGTTGTGATCAAATCATACTGAGAGAAGTAGGGGAAAGACAGGATGATGCTACTTTTGGAAGACATGCTAGTGTTGTTGTAAAAGATAATCAGGCTTATATCTTCTACTTCACCCATCCAGATTGGGATGATAATGCTGATGACAGTTGCTTATCGTATTCTCACAAAAGAACATCGATCCAAGTGGCTAAGTTAAGCTATAAAGATGGTCATTTAATATGTAATAGAAATGAACCTTTTGAACTTAAGTTATGATGTAAAGGAGGGTATTTTATGAATGAAAATTTCCAGATATATTATAACGAAAAGGGTTGGGGGGGGATTTCTCATCAGCAACGAGAAATAGTAAAATGCAGTGGGAATAAAGGTATCATTGGACTTGAAGAAGTCAATGGCAATTGTATAACTTTCCAATCCACTAAACATGAAGGAAAACATCATTCCGTACACATTTCTTATAAAGCAGAAGGATGGGAAATGGTAGATGACATTCATGAATTAGATGATGGTTTCTATGAAATTGAAAGAAGTTGGACCAATATATTAAATAAGGATATAGAAGTTATTCTTAACCTTGATATAAGGACGAACTTTTTACCCAACTTTTATTTTATTCCCTGTGTCAATTATAATGGAAATAGATGGGGGAAAGGAAAAGAGCCGAAAGGTCTTACTTGTAACAATAAACCTTGGGTATTTGCATATAACCGCTCAAGCTTACCTTCTGCTACTTTCTCAGAAAATCACAAATATTCTGTAGGACTATTCGCTTCTCTAGAGCAGGAAAGTAAAAAATCAGCCTGTTCATTATTGGAGTGTTGCGATGGCTTCATTCACCGTATACTATGGCCTGAAAGAGAAGGGCCTTATACCTATTCAGGTAGAGATAAATATAGTAAAGCAAAAGAAGATACAATACTTCTAAAAGCATCACAGACTTTTAGAGCCAAAGTATATTTATCGGTTAATCATGTAAACCAGATTAATTATGGATGGACTAGAACCTATGATCAAGCATGGTCTGTTTTTTAAAAAATCTGAAGTAATGGGATATTCACCTAAGGAAGTATGGGATTTAGGTATTAGCTACGCGAAGGCATTATTGGAAGTGAATGAGGAAAAGATACTTTTTTAATATTGGTCTTCTACCAGATGAAAAAAGGTGGATGGGAAGGTAGAAGGTCAGGAAAGTATGAAATAGGTTGGTGTGGACAAAACGCTTCACTAGGCGCTGCACTTATTAAAGATTATCTTATGAATGGGAACAAGGAATCCTTAGTAAACGGCATAGAAGTATTAGATACCTGGGTGGAGAATGCACCATCTGATAATGGGTTGTTTATTGTTAACTACGACAAGGATATTCATGAGAAAAGAAAAGAATATATATCGGATACTTGCAACATAGGTTGGGGTACGTGGTATATGATGGAAGCTTATAACTTGGCAAAAAAAAGGCAGGTATCACAAAATCAAAATGGATGGATATGGCTTTGCATGCCTGTGATTTTTTTGTAGAGAATTACAGTGAAGAATTCCTATTTGGTAAAGCATGGAATGTAGTTACTGGAGAGTGTACAGATAAAGGTGGTACCATAGGTGCATTTATCATTATTCCATTAATAGAAGCTTATAGAGCAACAAAAGATGAAAAAATACATTAAAAACAGCTATCAAAGCTTATCATGAATATGTTGAGCGTGATCTTAACAAAATGGAGTGTACCGCAGGTGCTTTAGATACTTGCTGTGTTGATAAAGAAACATGCTGGCCAATTCTAAAAAAAACAGGACTTGATTTATATGAGATTACAGGTGAAGAAATATATCTTGAAGCATCAAAAAAAGCTGGGTATTATTTATTAAGCTGGATGATGCATTTTGAAACTGTTGATGAGGAGAATGATGATTTTTCTAAATATGGTTATAGAACATTCGGTGGTACAGCAGTTTCTGCCCAGCATCACCATCTTGATCCTTGGGGAGCACTAATAGCTTATGACTGGATTAGGCTGTCACAAGTAACTAAGGACATAAAATGGTTAGAACGGGCTAAGGCTACCTGGCAAAACAGTTTATACTGTATATCGGACGGTAAATTAGAGATCAATAATCGCATTCGTCCAAAAGGTTCACAGAATGAAGCTTACTTTCATTGCAATTGGCAATTTTATGATCCTGGATACAATGGAAATCGACTGAATGATTGGTTAGTTGCTTGGCCAACAGCATTTCGATTAGTGACACTCATGAGGACTGAAGATTGGAAACTTTTAACTTAGTATTCGTTTCACTGTCTTACGCATCCTCATTCAATGAAAGTAAAAAAAACAAATCTGTATGGATAGAGTTATCTTGTCTTAAGAAAATATCATAAGGCAAGATAACGCTATTGTAGCATACAAAGTTATACATTCTATTTTACATAAATCTTATGCGGGAAGCTACTTTTATTTTTATACAACTAGAGCATGTAACGACTCACCGAAGCTATATATTCAAGGTCTGCTTTTCTTTGATAAGTAGATTGAATTCTTCATCAAGGGTCTGATAAGCTTGGCTCTCAGGGGTTAATCGGCTTAATTCTCCTAAAATGGTGGTGATACGATTTTCAATAATCATGCTGCGTTTTATGAGGTCTTTTTGTACTTGGTCAGGGTTAGAAGTTGGCGTTTCTTTTCGCTCCATATACGTTTTGAAGGTGTATTCTGAACGCATGATTTTATCATCTTTGAAGTAAAGTACTTTATCACATAGTTTCTCTAAGAGGTAACGGTCATGTGAGACCATGATAATGGTTCCTTTGTAATCTCCTAGGGTTTTTTCTAACATTTCTCGTGTGTGTAAATCAAGATGATTAGTTGGTTCATCTAATATGAGAATATTATTATTTGATAAAACCATACTTGCGATTTTTAAACGGGTCTTTTCGCCTACGCTTAGGTCTTTTACTTTTGTGTACATCATTTTTTTGGTAAAACCCATATTGGTAAGCAAAGTTCTAGTGACACCTTGTTCCTTGCGATTCTTATATGAGAAGTAATCAAGAACGGTGATGTCTGTGCCTAGTTCACCTACATCTTGGCTGAGATAGGCAATTTTGATAGCTGGGCTTATACGTAGATGACCCGATGTAGGGGATATCTCATCAAGTATAAGTTTAATCAATGTTGTTTTACCACAGCCGTTTTTGCCAAATAGGGCAATTTTTTCTCCTGATTTTACATAAAATGAGCTATTGGAGAAGAGTATGTTATTGTCAAAAGTAATACCTAAATTATCTGCTTCAAGTACTTTTGAACTTTTAGATGCTGTGTTAAAGTGAAAGGTGATTTTTTGCTCTTCTTTTGGTTTGGTTAAGCCTTCTACCAGGGATTTTTCTAATTTCTTGATCCGCGATTTGACGAGCTTATCTTTTTTCTTAGCCCGTGCGCGATACTTTTCTTTTAATCCCTTTTTGGAGGTGGATAGACTTTTCTGTTTCTTAGTAGAATCTCTGTGACCTTTTGCAGCCCATTCATTTAATTGCTGAATATCTTTATTAAGTGCCGTTCGGTATTTTTCTTGTTCTCGGTATTGATGGAGCTGGCTTTCTTGTCTAAACTTCTTTTCCTCATAGTAAGCGGTATAGTTACCCTTATAGGAAGTGGCTATACCCTCTTCAATTTCAATGATGCGCTTGCAGACTTGATCCATAAAGTATCGATCATGGGATATAAGGATAACTGTTCCATTGAACTGATGAAGTGCTTTAATAAGCCATTGTACGCCCTCATAATCCATATGATTGGTAGGCTCATCTAAGATGAGAACACTTGGATTAGTTGCCCAAATCTGAGAGAGAGCCAGTTTGGTTTTTTTCTCCTCCACTAAGTTTGGACAATCTGTTTTCATGCATATCCATAGGTGTGTTCACGCCTAATTTATGAGAGGTCTCGAAGAAGTTCTGAATATGGCTTGAATCATGTTCTGTAACTAAAGTCTCAAAAGCCTGTTCTGTGTAATAGGTTGATTGACGAAGATAGCCTATTGTTTGGGTTTTATCATGCCACAAAAGTTGACCTTCATCCATGGATAATTGATCAGCAATAATATTAACAAGTGTTGTTTTACCAGCGCCATTATTACCCACGATACCGACACACTCACCTGTTACAATATGAAAATTAACGTCTTTTAATATAAGACGGTCATTGTATTCTTTTTTTGATATGTGTTGCTTTTAATAATATCGACATATAGTTTCCTCCTAACAGTTGCTTATCCATTATTTAATCTTACATATGGATACATGGCTACAGAGGATAATCTATCTCTAAAGTAATAGTTAACGTCAAAAAAAGCTATAAGTTGAAATAGCCAACCTATAGCTTAGTATTCTACAAATAATCCCCTCTTAAGGGATACATATTATATATGAGAATAGTGAGGTATAATCGTATAGAACGATTCGGATGATTTCAAATCAGTGTTTTTAGCCATGCATGCACAAAAGACCTAATATCTATCTTAGACTAGGATAAGCGTGTATACATTTGAAAATTCCTACAAGAAATTTTCATATTCAATTAATCTTATTGAGCTAAAAACATATTTATCATCTCGTTCTCCTTTTCTTTTTAAAATATAATTTTATATTAGCAAGAGTTATTTTATTTGTCAAGGGGTTATCTTACTTAGCTATTTTATTTTTTTTAAAAACTAAAAATAAAAATTATAAAAAATACGAACATATGTTTGCATATTGTTTTGAGGTTTGGTATAATATAATGGGTGATAAAAATGAAAGATAATGTTTTAAGAAAATTGCAGGTATTAGCTGATGCAGCTAAGTATGACGTGTCTTGTGCATCAAGCGGCGTTAATAAAAAAAATACAGGTACTATAGGGAATTCATCGGCGGCAGGCATTTGTCATACTTGGTCTGCTGATGGGCGATGTGTATCTTTACTTAAAATATTACTGACAAATTATTGTGTATATGATTGCGAGTACTGTGTCAATCGATTAAGTAATGATGTAGCAAGAGCCAGCTTTACAGCAGAGGAAGTGGCTGAGCTAACCATTGAATTTTATCGAAGGAACTACATTGAAGGGTTATTTCTAAGTTCGGCAGTAGAGAAGAATCCGAACCATACCATGGAGAAGATTGTGAAGACACTGCTTATTCTTAGACATCAATATAAGTTCTCAGGGTATATCCATGTAAAAGCAATACCTGGGGCAGACAAGCTATTGGTCCATCAGGCTGGGGAGTTGGCGGACCGAATGAGTGTCAATATTGAGTTGCCTACAGAGAAGGGGCTTAAGCTATTAGCCCCTCAGAAATCTATGAAGAAGATGTTTCTACCTATGAAACAGATCAAAGATGAGATTAAACAATCTAAGGAAGAACGTGTGCATTTTAAACATGCTACGAAATTTGTTCCAGCAGGACAATCCACTCAGATGATTGTGGGAGCCACAGATGAGAGTGATTTATCCATGCTTAACATTACAGATCAACTTTACCAAAACTTTTCTCTTAAGCGGGTTTATTTCTCGGCTTATGTACCTGTTAATCAAGGAGGTAATCTGCCAGCCTTAAGCACAACACCACCTATGCTAAGGGAACACAGGCTCTACCAAGCTGATTGGTTATTACGCTTTTATAAGTTTGATGCCAAGGAGTTACTGGATGAAACGGAACCTAATTTTGATTTGGATTTCGATCCTAAGATGATCTGGGCACTACGTCATATCGATGAATTTCCAAAAGAGATTAATACGGTTTCTTATGAAGGTTTATTACGTATTCCAGGTATTGGGGTTACATCTGCAAGACGGATTTTTAAGCAACGAAAGGTAAAAGCTATTACTTTTGATGATCTTAAGAAAATAGGGAGTGTCTTAAAGAGAGCAAAGTTTTTTATTACGTGTAATGGCAAGTTCTATGGTGATAAAAGTATGGAGCCAGATGCTATCAAACAGCTTTTAAGACCTGCCCAACCTTTTGAACAACTAAAATTACCGCTTCGTTAAAGACCTGTTCGTAAGGAAATACACCGAAAGAATGGATGGGATAATCATGATATATTTGCATGATGGTACATTGAATGGGCTATTGACATGTGTTTATGCTCATTATTATGAAGAAAAAAGCAGAAGGTATCTATTGTAAGAATACCTACACATTAACCCTTATTGATGAAAACAAGCGTATCGTAACAGATGTGGGGAAAGCCAAAAAAAAGGTGTACAGTGCTATTATTAACAAGATATCCGAGGAGGCTATGAGCCATGTTTACCATACGTTTTTATCTTCTGAGTACCACAAGGATTGTTATATTTTAAGGTATCTTCAGTTAGGATTTAAGATGGGGTATAAGATTGATTACCATAGAACCCACAAGGATGTTCTCATGGTTCATAAACTATCTGCAAAAGTAACGAAAGAGCGCCATCTGTTTCTTGGGACTTTGCGTTTTCAGGAGGTTGGGAAGGGTCTCTATGCACCCTTAACACCAGACCATGATATCATTGAATTATTAGCCAGTCATTTTGCTGATCGATTGAAGCATGAACAATTTATTATACATGACCGAAGAAGAAACAAAGCTGTCATATACAATACAAGGGAATGGATCATTACAGAGTTTACTTATGAAGAAGAACTCCAAGTATCGGAACGTGAGAAACAGTTTCAAGAAATGTGGAAAGGTTATTTTGAACACATTAGTATTAAGGAAAGAGAAAACCTAAAATTACAACGGCAATTTGTACCTGTTAGATACCGTAAACATATTGTAGAGTTTGGTGATAATCCTACCTAGATAGAGGGTTATCTATCAATGTGTCTAAAAACTGTAAGGAGTTGCTTGATTAATTTCTTCCATTGATAGCACAACCCATCTAGGATATAGAATTATAGAGCTTTAATGCCTTCTTCACCAGTTCTTATTTTAATAACATTTTCTACTGGATAGGTGAAAATTTTGCCATCACCAACCTCACCAGTCTTTAATACTTTTGTAGCTGTAGCAATAACATCTTCAACAGGTACTTCGCATACTACGACTTCAATTTTGACTTTTGGCAGTAAATTTATCGTTAGCGGAACCCCTCTATAAGTTTCAGTAATACCCTTTTGCATACCACAACCTAAAACGTGAGTCACTGTCATACCAGTGATACCTATGTCATGTAATGCATCTTTCAATTCTTCAAATTTTGATGGTCGCGTGATAATATCAATCTTTGTCATTTTACTCATGGTAACACCTCCTTGTGTCTATTATAGATTAATATAAGCTGAAATACCATGCTCCATAGCATCAAGTCCATTAATTTCAGTATGTTCCTTAACCCTCAATCCTATAAGTTTTTTAATGATGCTAAACGTGATAAAAGAGAGTATAAGAGCAGCAACAATGCTTATACTGACACCAAGGAGCTGAGAACCTAACTGTCCAAAACCTCCACCATAGAATAATCCATCATTTATAGAAAATAATCCAACGGCTATTGTACCTATTGTACCGCAAAGACCATGAACGGATATAGCGCCTACTGGATCGTCAATCTTTATCTTCTGTTCAAAGAATTCCACCGATAGAATCATGACGACACCACTTATGATACCGATAATGATACTACCCATATAGGAAATTTCATTAGCACCTGCTGTAATACCTACCAATCCTGCTAAGGTACCGTTAAGGGTTAAAGGTACATCAGGGTTTTTATAACGAAGTAAACAAAAAACTAAACTAGAAAAAGTAGCTGCAGCGCCGCTAAGTAGTGTTGTTATAGCTGCATGAAGAGTCGAACTATCTGTAATATCTAAAGTACTTCCTGGGTTGAAACCAAACCAACCAAACCATAGAATTAAAACACCTAGAGCACCTAGTGGAATATTGTGACCCGGTATGGCAATGGGTTTATTTTTTTTGTATTTTCCCGTCCGAGGTCCAACCATATAGGCACCTACAAGGCACACATGCCACCTACTGTATGTACTGCTGTTCCACCAGCGAAATCTCTAAACCCTAATTGGGATAAGAAACCTCCACCCCATATCCAATGACCGATAAGTGGATAAATCACAATTGTAGCTGCAAAACAAAAGAGAATGTATGATGTAAACTTGGTTCTTTCCGCCATAGCACCTGATACAATAGTGGCACAGGTAGCTGCAAAGATCGCTTGAAAGAAGAAAAAAAATGATTCAAAAGAAATACCGTTAATTGTTGCAGGTTTGCCAATCAGCATGATCATATCTGACCCAATGATACCCCCTATATCTGATCCAAACATAAATGAGTAGCCAATGATAAAGTAACAGAGGATACCTATAGAAACGGTTACAAAGTTTTTCATGATGATGTTTACAGCATTTTTAGATTGTGTAAAACCTACCTCAACCATAGCAAAGCCAGCATGCATAAGAAAAACAAAAATACCTGCAATAAGTACCCACATGGAGTTAATAATATACGTTATGTCCAAAATTGTATCCACCCTTTCAAATTTAAAATTTCCAGTTAATAGATTTGTCAAGTTAGAGGTAAGTCTTGTTCATAGGTGACAAAGATATGTCATAATTAAACTAATGAAGACTAACACCTTTAACTTCAAAATCAGCATAACTTTCAATACCATGTTCTTCTATATCTAATCCAATGAGTTCTTCTTTCTTACTTACTCTTAACCCAACGACTAGATCTACCAGTTTGAAAATGATGAATGCTGATGTGATTACCCATGCAGCAACAGCTACAACGCCAAGGGATTGAATGCCTAATTGTTTCAAGCCTCCTCCGTAGAATAAGCCTAAACCAACGCCACTATCTACTGAGAATAAGCCCACCATAATGGTACCAAAGGCACCACATATACCATGTACCCCTATTGCACCTACTGGATCATCAATTTTAAGTATTTTATCAATAAACTCGATTCCAAATACGATTATAGTCCCTGCTAAAGTACCAATTATTGCAGCACCTACTGGGCTCACGACAGCACAGCCAGCGGTTATGGCAACTAGCCCAGCTAAAGCACCATTTAGTGTCATAGACACATCCGGTTTTTTATATCTAATCCATGTAACAATCATAGAAACGATTGCTGATACGGCAGCAGCTAAATTAGTTGTAACAAATATTTTACTAATTGCAAATGCATCAGCTGAGGATGATGCAGCAAGTTGTGAACCTGGATTAAATCCAAACCAACCAAACCATAATATTAATACCCCAAGAGCACCTAATGTTAAACTATGCCCTGGTATTGCATTTGATTTACCTTCTTTGGAATATTTGCCGATACGGGGTCCCAATATAGATGCACCAACTAAAGCACACCATCCACCAACAGAGTGAACCACAGTTGAACCAGCAAAATCATGAAAACCTAATTCAGATAGCCATCCCCCTCCCCAGATCCAATGTCCAGCCACTGGATATATAACCACGGAGATAAAAAAAACTGTAAATCAGATAGGAAGCAAATTTTGTTCTTTCAGCCATAGCCCCAGATACGATTGTTGCAGCCGTTGCACAAAAAACGGTTTGAAATATAAGGGATGTATAATCGGTATTACCTAAAAAGAAAAGATTTGGTTTTCCGATAATTTTCCCAATGGTGTCACCATACATAAGTCCATAGCCTATAGCCCAGAACATTAATGACCCAACAGCGAAATCCATTAAATTTTTCATAATGATGTTACCTGCATTTTTAGCTCTTGTAAAACCAGTCTCAACCATTGCGAATCCTGCTTGCATAAAGAAAACAAGTGCAGTAGCAACTAATACCCATATTGTATCTAATACTAATTTGATTTCGTCCATTCTATCTACTCCCTTTTATAATTTTTTAAAACATACACAAACTTTATAAGGCACATACGCCTTCTTCACCTGTTCTTACCTTGATGACATGCTCAACCGGATAGATAAATATTTTTCCATCGCCGATTTCACCCGTTCTGAGGGTTTTCTTAGCTACTTCTACAACGGCTTCTACTGGTACTTCACAAACAACAACTTCAATTTTTGCTTTAGGTAATAAATCAATACTTATTTTATTACCCCGATAAAATTCGGTCTTTCCTTTTTGAAGCCCACATCCTAGTACATGTGAAAAGGTCATACCTGTTATGCCAATTTCATTTAGTGCCTCTTTTAATTCCTCAACCTTACTAGGTCTTGTAATAATATCAATTTTTTGTAATTTTATCCATATATATTTCCCTCCTTAAATAATGGTATTAGGTTAGAAAAAACAAAAAAAAGCCCACACGTCATTCTCTGACGCGTGAACTTCGTTGCTCACAATATATCTTCATCTACATTAGCTAGCTATGACAATATAATAACCTAGCTGGACATCCTTCATTGGATTAATGAGATGAATTATTAAAGATTATACAGAAATATAAAAGATCTGTCAATAATTATTTTGGAAAAAACGTTGACTTAACAAAAAATTTACACTGATTTTTCACTAAAGGAAAATTTTTCAAGCTAGACTAGAAGAGGCGTTATGTTAACTTGTTTTATTGCATTCAGCTATGATTCAGATGCATTAATAAAGACCAATCCGTATGAGAAAAGACAAAAAATATCCGTACAAAAAAGCATCGATATAATCTATATCGATGCTTATATAAAGGATGAGGGGGGAGTATTTATATGTAAGAGGTATCTTACAAGAACTATAATAATATAAAAATATGTATAAGACATGTTGATATTGTAAACATTATGTGAACATTCCTTTTGGATTGAAATATTATTATGTCAACGTAAATTTATTCTGCTTATTTAGTCATTATTCTAAAGCTTTATTAAGTAGTACCATGTGATAATGGTCTTCCCATATACCGTTAATCTGAAGATATTTTTTTTGATAGTCCTTCATTCTCAAAGCCTAATCCTTTTACTAATCCAATAGAAGCGGTATTCCTCGGCATGATGTTCGCTTCAATGCGGTGGAGTTCATATTCGTCGAACATGATGGATATGCCTTTTTGAAGTGCTTCTGTCATATAACCTTTTCGAAGTTCATCTTTATCCAGTTTATAGCCTAAAAAACAAGATTTGAAGCAACCTCTTACAATATTGGAGAAGGCTAATGTCCCAATTGTTTTCTGAGACTTTAGATCTTCTTTCTTAAATAACCATAATCGAAGCATGGATAGGTCACCTATTAAATCCATTTCTCTTTTTATGGATTTTTTATGAAACAAGGGTTCATAAAAAACAGCAGGTCGCTCTGGTTCAAAGGCTTTTAAAAAGTCTTTATTACGCACATAGTACTCAAGTACTTGTTTGGTATAGGTTGTATCAATGGTTTTTAAAATCAATCGATCTGTTTCATATATTTTTTTCATGGTTTCTCCCTCATTTGATAACAATTTTAATCCAGTAAATAGCTAAGTCTAAATTTCTCACCACTGATACGCTCAAATAGCTCACCGTAAGGGAAGCGTCCTGATGGTGAAATAACTTCATCTTTTATAAATTGACCAAAGGCTTTAGGCTGATCTGCTATAGATTCCACCTGATAACGTTCCTTAAATACCTTTTTCAACATAGCGCATGTCACGTCACCCATAAAATAGTTATGAAGATAAATGGGATGAGATGTGTAATGAATGATATTAGCCCAAGGTGGGTTGTCCATAAAGGGTTCTTCTTCAAACAACTCATTGTAGATACGCCAGTACATGCTATGAATATCATCAAGGGATGAAAGTTCAGTACGATAAAATTCTTGATCAAAGAAAATACGAAAAACAGCTTTAAAGCGGTTAAATTTTTTAAATGCTGTCAGTTGATTGAATTCTTCCTGAACATCTTCTTTACTTAAGAAATCACTATAGAATAATTCATCTGTAATGAAACCTTGGAACAGATTAGCAATACCTTCTGATATAATACCACTTACACCACGGTTTAACATGATTTCATCTGGGCTCAGTAGGAATGAATGAATACCATGGCCCGATTCGTGTAGTAATACATTATATTCATTATATTTATCTTTTACATTGGCTAATATACGGGAATCCTTCCCCGTTTCGATTGGGAAATTATAGCCCCATTCGGATTTATTAGCTCTTGGGAATACGTCATAAGTAATGTTATAAGAAGCCAAGTCAATATCAAACTTATCAAAGAAGTTAACTAAATGGGTATAAAAATGGCTCATATTTGTTGGGGCATTAAGACTTGGTGCAATTTTCGACAATACATAAGCTTCGTCCCATGGATAGATTACCGTATCCTTTAGATACTTTTTTAGCAACGGCTTCGCGAGTTTTCTTAATTTCAGGTAGTAGGTCTTTAACTTCTTGTCGCCAAGAATCAAATAGAGTAGGTTCAAGTTCGGATTCATCAAGCTTATAATCAATAAAAGTATTAAAGCCATTTAATGTGGCCAATTCTTTTCGCATGTCAATTAACTCTAAAAAACCAGCTTTATAGAGTGGTTCATTCACTTGATTATAAGCTAAGTAAGCTGCTTTTCGTCTCTCGCGATCCTCTTCAGTTGTTAAAATTTGCTGGATTTCAACACTGGAGATCTCACGACCATCAAAAATACTTCTGTGAGAATTAATGACCTTCATCAGTTCATTTGTTTTTTTATTTATTTTCAATTGTAATGCGTTAATTGCTTCTGATTGATGGAAGGGTTTAAATTCTTTTTTTTAATAAGGTGAGTTCACGTTCCTCTTTTGGCGATAACGCACCTTCAAGTGCTTTCATGATGGCCTGATAGTGTTCAGTATTTTCTAGATGATTAACAATGGCTTCGTAAGCTTCATTTACCCCTTGGTCAAGTCCGGTTGTGTAAGCAACCCAAGATAGCTGACTATATTTTACCTCCAATTGATGCAGTTCATTTGAGATATCTTGTATCATAGACATGTACTATTCTCTCCCTTCAAATAACTAATTAGTTGATTTCATTATAGTATATTATCCATCAAATGAAAAGTTTTCGTAACATTTAATAAAGAATGATATAAAAAAAGACTATCTTATCAATGGGTGATGAGATAGTCCATACACCTAGAGGGTTTCACCAGGTATAATTGTATGATTTAATATATAATCTTGTTTTTTACCAGTATGATTTATTTGATCAAGTAGAGATTGTATGGCGTAGGAGCCGACGTCATTACATGGATAACTCACCGTCGTTAGTTGTGGATGGATATAACGCAGTATACTTAGATGATCAAAGCCCATAATGCCTACGTGGGGAGGGATATGACCACAATAACTTCGTATTTCATTAAGAATATCTAAAGCAAAGATATCACTACTGCATAAGAAAGCTGTTTTCTTTCTGGTATCAAGCAAATAGGGATGGAGTTGACCGAGATAATCTTTCTCTTTTAGTACAATAAGTTTTTTGGTTATCGTTGACATAGCGGACTTGAATCCTTTATATCGTTCATAAGGTGTATTAATATTTTGCTTATCTTTATAACGTAAGGGCGGGCATACAAAAAATAATATCCTCATAACCCTTTGAAAGAGCATATTGAGTTGCATCATACATAGCCTGATAATCGTTAATGCCAACGTATGGAATATGCGAATCAATACGGTTACCAATAGCCACACAAGGTTTTTTGCAGCTTTTCAATTTATTGACATAAGTTTTGTTCAGATTAACGGAATTAATTATTAAACCATCTACGTTTCGATCTAAGAGATTATTAAGACAAAGTGATTCTTGTTTTTTATCTTTATTGGATACCATAATATGAAGGCTATAGCCATGCTCTAATGCTTTTTCTTGAGCAGCATGAATAAGACTTGCAAAAAACTCATTATACAGGTCAAAGACAATCATACCAAGGGTATACGTTCTTCCTGTTGATAAGCTTTTTGCTAAGAAATGAGGACGATAACCCATCTCTTCAGCTAGGTCTACTATTCGTTTTTTAGTTTCGGGGTTAATATTAGGGCGATCATTCAGAGCACGATCCACAGTTCCTCTGGAAACTCCACATATTTTTTGCAATTTCTTTGATTGTTACGGACATTTAATCACCTACAGTATCTTGTAAATGAATTCACCACCCATAAGGGGTAAATCCTATTATTTTTCTCTACCATCGTATACTTAAAACCACGAGTTGTCAATATGAATACGGAGTATTGCTAATCGCATATAGTATCTAATAATTTTGCTGGCTAGCAGGGCTATGATGCTTATTTGTAATTGAAGGTAAAACACATTTAGAAAGCAAATTGTATATCTTAAAAATTATTTAATGGTAATATGTGCTTATAAATGTAGAAGTGTGTCGAAAATAATGCTATAATAATACGAAATTAAAAGATTATTAGGAGGTATATTTTGAAAAAAAACTATAAGCTATTTAATACTAAGTATTCTGATATTTAATCTGGTTTTACCAGTTACTATATCAGCTAATGATTCAGTAAGAGATTATAAAAAAAAGCATTGGGCAGAAAAAAAAGTTTTGAACAATGGATTCAAAGGGAAGTTATAAGAGGAGATAATAATGGTGATGTTATGCCAGATAAGCTTATAACTAAGGCAGAATTATTAACCATTATTAACCGAATATTAGGATACACGGACATGGCTGCTATGCAATTTGAAGATGTAGTTAGTGACAAATGGTATGCAGAGGACATGCTGATAGCACGAAGTGCTGGATTTTTTGATGGTTTTGATTTTAATACGGCTAATCCTGAAGGTGCCGTTAGAAGAGAGTGGGCATTTAGCATAATTGCCAAAGCTTTTAACTTAGAGGTGGATGAAGAATTTGAAATTAATTATGATGATAAAGATAAAATAAACACTTTATTTATGAATCATGTAAAGGCCGTTATAAAAACAGGTGCAGTAGGTGGTTATGATGATAATACATTACGACCAAAAGCATATATGACAAGAGCAGAAATGTTAAAAAAAATCTTTGATAGTCTTATATCGACATATATCTATAAGGCTGGTACATATAAAATTCCGGAGGATTATTCAGGCATTGTTGTTATTAACAGTAAAGATGTAACAGTAAAAAATTCTAAAATTACAGATACACTTTTCATCACACAAGCTGTAGGTGATGGGGAGGTAACATTAGAAAATACAGATGTAGAAAGCAAAATGTATGTTATGGGTGGTGGCGAAAATAGCATTAAATTCAAAAACTGTAAGATTGCCGCTGTCATCGTAGATAAGAAAAATGGTCGAGTAAGGGTTTTGGCTGAAGGAACGACCACAATAGATAGTACCACCATTAATACAGAAGTGAAATTAGAAAGTAGTGATAATGGACAATTTAATAATGTGGATATTTCCATGTATTTAGAAAATGATTATGAGATTGAATTAGTTGGTAATTTTAACATGGTTGTCATTGATTCGCCAGTTAATATAAAGTTGATGGGGAGTACAAATGTAAAAAATATCACTGTAGCACCAGATTCCAAACCTACAATTGAAACATCGGAACAATCAAAAATCACTAATCTACAGATTGATTCCCCTGTGGAGATTAAGGGAAAAGGGAGAATAACAAATTCAGTAATCAATGCAGATGATGTACATATTGAAGCAAAAGTAAGCAATATTCTTGTCTCTAATAGTGTTAAGAAAAGGCCTACAGTTGATGGGAAAGTCTATACTAAAGCAAATGAAGAAGAGAATACATCTCATAGTAATACGTCAGATGTAAGTAACAGTAGTAATGATAATAATAATAACAATAATAACAATAATAATAATAATAACAACAATAATAATAAGCAACAAGGAGATATAGGTTATTTTATTACAGAGTCACAACATGTAAAACTATATAGCAAACAACCCTTACAGGATGGAAAAGTAGATCCAGAGAGTGAAATAATAATTGAAGCTAAAGGCGATATTCAACTTAGAAGTGGCATATTAACAGTAGTTAATCTAAAAAACAACGTAAATATGGAATATATGTATTATGCTGGTCATACGCCTACAAAGACTTATACAATTGATAAAAAAAACGCATACAATTTCGTTATGATGAAGAGTATGAAATTCGAATAGATGATTTTCAAAATAAATATGTTGATAATTTAAGCTTTCGTACAATGCCCTATGTAGGAGAAGGTAAGCCATTACAAATAAAACCAATAGATGATTTTAGTTTAATAGTAGATAAAGAGGTTATATTTGCATTAGAGTATTATATGTATCATCCATTAGGTAAGGATCTTATATACAATGTAAATGTATCAAACCAGGAAGCTATAAATGCCTATGTTAAAGAAGGTCAATTAGTCATTAAATATCAAAAGATGGATACAGCACCTATTCAAGTTGAAGTTATTGCATCAGATGAAGATGGGAAAAAGTGTATGCTATCATTTGACATAACAATCATTGACCCAGTAACGATTAAGTACCAAAAAGTGGACAATGGATTAGATTATATAGAAGTTGTGCTAAAGGATGAGTTTTACATGAAACAAGATATAATCCGTTTTTCAAATGATATACAGGGATACAAAGAAGTGATTGATGACATTGTGATAGCACCTAATAAAGATGTTTCAGTTATTAGCTATAGAGTATATTTAGCAGATGATCAAGAGACGAAAGTTGATTTTGATCCATTGAAATCCTATACATATACTTTTAGTTCTATTTTATTCGATAGTAATGGAAATCAAGTTAGAGTTATGCCAGAGACATTTGATTATTTAATTAATCCAAAAGAGAATCTATTTGAAGATAGTTATTTGGAATTGCATGCAAGTACAGATACATTAGGCAACGTTCAAATTAATAATGATTTTACCATTAAGTTCAAGGAAGGATATGGTATTTCACGTAATATTGGTTTAGGGAATGCTTTGAATTTTTCGTATAATGGTGAATACGTTTCTGGTAATATTCTTCTAATGAATCAAGTAGGTAATGTTCTAAAAGAATTAAAGTACATGAGTACAGATGATGTATTAGGTATAGGTCGTTTTAAATACAATCATGCATATAAATTTTCATATGATAAGGCATATTTAGTTGATGAGAATGGAAATTCTCTAGGGTTGTCAGGAGTGGTAGAATATGCTATTCCATTTGAGTTATATCATGGAGATGAGAAATTACTTTCTTTGGGTAAAATAAAAGATGTTAAGATGTTTGCTAATTCTACAGATGTTAGTATAAAATTGAAAGAATTAGTCTATAGTTTATCAGACAATAAAAGTGTTTATTATATGGTAGAATCTTCGAATTCGGATATTTGTTCAGTTGAGATTCTAGATGACAGGGTAATGCTAAAGGCTATAAAAGAAGGTACGACCAATATTTCATTAATGGCCACCAATACAGATAATGGAGGCAATACTTATACATACCATGATGACTTTGATATAACGGTAATGGAACAACCTATAGACTTTTCATTTAAACAAGATGAGGCTATCGATTATATCGAGTTAAAAATTAAAGACGGATTTATGACAGATCTGGGTCTATTGACATCTACAGTAAAATTAAAATCTGATAATAGTGATATACCATATAAATTAGAAATGGTATCAGATACAATTTTTAAATTATATAGCGTTAAGGAAGATAAAACGGTTAACTTTACTAAAGATAAAGAATACCTAATTTCTGTAGGACGATGGTGTATTATGGATCAGAATGGCACAATTAGTGGCTACCTTAGTCATGATTTTTGCTACAATTTGAATGTTGAAAACAGAACCGTGAATAAGAAAAGCGCAGTTGTTTCAGTAGTAGATGCATTGGAAGCTGTCTTAGATTTATCACAGTATTTTGAAGATAGAGATGGTGATACAATAACATATAGTGTTTCAGTTGATGATTTAAGTAAAATTGACATAACGCATAATAATGCTGAGCTAACCATTAAACCAGTCGATAATGGGACTGCAAAATTAACGGTTACAGCGACAGATAATATTGCCAATTCGGAAGGAAATATAACAGAGATCAGCATGGAGTTAATTTGTACCGTTAGTGGAGAGGGTACAAAATTATTATCCATGAATTAAGAGTAACAAAAACCCCTTAATGCCAATCAATAGGACATTAAGGGGTTTGCTATTATAAGAACCGATTGTGCTTAAATATTTTACGGTATAAATGCAGTAAGAATGAAAGCATATAAGCAATATAGATGGACATGAACAACTCTTCTATTGCACGTGGAATCCAAAATGCCATAAATGCTTTTTTAGATAATGCTGGTATAAATATACGTAATATCTGTGTGTTAATAGTCGTGACAATAAGACCAGATATACCAACGGATATAAGTAATTTTAGGAAATTATCGTGTACATAATTGGCTGTAAACTTCTTTTTCATCACGTAATCGATAACGAGAAGTAAGAAGCCAACAGCAGCTGTAACTTCTAATCCAAATGTTGTGAAAGCCATGTTTTTGCCAATGCTAAGTAAATAGCTGGCATAAGTACTATGGGGGAAGAATGTAACCATAGTATGGTTAAAAAGTCCAAGAATACCCGTGATGCTAAATAGGATAATGCAGGTTGTTTGCAAACGCTTAACATCAACTTTTCGAAGGGTTCTCCAAAAAAGCGGTGTTAATACACCCCCCAGAATAGCTGTTACAGTGAACCAAGGGATATATGCCCCTGCAGGCTTAAGGAAAAAACCAATAAGATCTGAAATACCACCTGCAATACCGCCAACCAATGGACCAAATAGTATGGCAGGCATCTGAGTAAATGGTCCAGAGAAACTAATGCGAATAGCTGGCGTACCAGCAATATAGATATAGGTGCTACTGATAAGTCTAACCACTTGAGCAATAGCAATCAGTAAACCTGTTTGTACAATAATGATAATCCAATCACTTGAAGTATATTTTCTTTTCAATGTTATGTCCTCCTTATCAGGTAATAGTTTTTAGCCATCTATTAAGCGCTAAAGGAGCAACACAACGACGTTTTTTTGTTAATTTTTGCATACACAAAAAACCTCCCTTCTTTTTATATAATCTTATCTGTTACATAAAAAGAAAAAAAGGTTCCATCGTCTTTTTCTCTATGCAACAGCGGAAGCAATATTACACCGCAAGCCTAAGTGCTTTTCGTTTAGAGGAAACTTCCCAACCTCTAACACTTAACGCGCAATATCTACTCTGCTACAGTACAAGTGTATTATATACAATATTGGTGCAAATGTCTATATAGAATTATTAACAATGCATATAATTAACTATTAGAGAGATAAATTTAATTAAATTTGGTCGACCTACTCATCTTTCATAAGTGTAAAAACCTTAAAGTCATAAAGTGAATAGCCGTAACCTTGTTTATTCTGGACGCCTTGCATCTTCATGTATCTTCCCTCTACAGGTACGAAATTGACTCTAATTATTTGGCGGTTTCCAGCAGGATTATTCCATGTTGTGCCTTTGCCATCAGGCGACCCATCAATTCTTGTTATGGTGTTCCAGTTAATACCATCTGTTGATATTTGAAGGTCATAGATATTTTTCCATCCCCATTCCCAGTTTAATAAAACGCCTGAGATCATTTGAGATTGTTCTAAGTCCACTTGAATCCATTCATTAGGTGTATTCCAATTACTAGCCATCGGGTATTGGTATCCGTATCAAATGCACTAGAGGTCTATAATTATATAGAAGATTTGTTTCATAGGATGATGCGCTTGATGGTTTATTCACCGCTACATCATTTCTAATTGTATAGGCTTCATTAGTTTCACAAGTGATAACGTTCATATTATATATTGAATAACCATAGCCCTGTCGATTCTTTATTCCTTGTAAACGCACATATCGACCATTGACGGGAGCAAAAGATAATGTTATGGGATAGTGATCACCTACTTGATTAGTAAGGGTTTGGCTACCATTTACTTGTTTAATAGGTATCCAATTCGTTCCATCTGATGAAACTTGAATAGCATAATCATTTTTCCAACCCCATTGCCAATCCATATCTAATCCAGCAATAGCTAATTCTTTTCCGAGATCCACTTGAAGCCATTCTTGATCACTATCCCATTTGCTAGCCCATCTCGTAGTCATGTTTCCGTCAAAAGCATTATATGGACGATAATCATGAACTGGATTATCTTCATATGTAGACGCTAAAGATGGACCATTAAGTGATGCATTATAAGATGTGGCTATTCCTGCGTCAAACTCAAAGGTGGCAATTGTAGAAGCTGGAATGGAAGTTGTGGCAATTCGGCCACCTTCTCTAATGGCAAACGCTTGCTCTTTAGTAGTTATGTTACCAACAATGAGCTTAATTTTTCCTGTTTCTTTATCTAAGAATGCCACTTGATGAAGTCCTTTTTTCATCTTTGTAAGTATCAATGGTACTTAGCGTATCAATCTTAACATCTCCTGGCCTTACAAAACGACTTAAATGTTTAAGAACATAGTATGCAGGATTATACGTAATCTGATTATTTGTTTGGTTTACCATGATAGGTGCATGACAATAATTCTGCACATTATGTAATGGACCACCTTGAGTATTAAGAACCATATTCCAGTCAATCCAAGCGTCTGTACCTACTTGAAAATCATTAATCATATCAAATACGTAGCGTTTAGCTGGTTCAATTGACTCAAGCCAAGGACCTTTTTCTTGACAACCTTCACTTGCAATGAAGAGTTTATTGGGATATTCATTACGTAAGGTTTGGATATTAACAAAATCATCGATTGCCCATGTTGGACGCTTTAACATTTCATCAACAAGGTTAGCAGGACCGTACCAGTGGAAAGCAACACCATCAATGTATGGTGCAGCTTCTGACGACAGTAGGGTTCGATTAAAAGTAAGGAAACCATCTCCCTTACCAAGAGCACCTTCTTGTTTATCCCAATCCCAAATTAATAATTTTACATGGCCTAAGCCAGCGCTTTCTAATTGAGGGCCTAAATGGCTACCTATAAAGGTAATAGCCTCTTTTGATGGCCAATAACATGCTTCCCAATCAGGATTGTTTTGGGCTTCGTTTTGTAAGGAAATGGAATAAATATCTATTCCATGATTTTTAAATGCTTGTATGTATTTCACAAAATATTTAGCATACAAAGCGTAATATTTAGGATCCATATGATTTGGTTGAGTAGAGATGGACCCTACATTAATAACACCATCACCGTAACGTTTGCCACTGACCTTCATCCATGCTGGTGGCGCCCATGGAGCTGCAAATACTTTTATATTGGAATTATATGATAGTGCTTTTTTAATAGCTGGAATAATATCTTCTTCATCATCTGCTATGGAGAAATTCTCCAGATGAGTAGCAATGGACTCTTCCTTATCAGGTGCGTATGTATATTCATGAGTGGAGAAATCGCATGAGCCGATGTGAGTCCTTACAAGACTGTATTGAGAACCTTGTGAGCTAAAATACGCATCATAAATTTGTTGTTTGCCTGCTTCTGGTAAACTATTGATGACGGATACAGCTGACTCGGTTAGTGCACCACCAACACCTAACATGGTCTGTCTCTTTTTCTGAGGTAAAACTGTAATGATATTGCCTTTGTCCCAAGTTAGTTCTTGGGTAAAGGTGAGTGACGGCATTTCCTTTAATGATGCGTCAGGAGAGTTTGGTTTACTAAAATCGGTGTAAACGACACGAATGTTGTCCTGGTTGATGACATTGGCACTAATTAAATTGCTATTCGTTACATTTAAGAATAATAAAACAATTAAGACTATTGACGAAAACCTTTTCATTTGTGGTACCTCCTTGAATAATTTAGTGATATTTCTGTTTTGAAAGAATATTACAATTACATTATAAGTTAAAAAATTCGATAAGTACACATAAAAATTGATATATAAATAAAAAGTATGATTATTCTACAAACCAAGAATGGCAAAAATCTATAAACGAATAGAGAAAACAGCTAATTATAATATGTTATAGAAGGAAAATACTAAACTTTATTTGTGATTGATGTATAGATTAAACTAGGATAAAATTACTATTTGATAGAACCGATGGAATCTTATACTATTAGATGGGAGGTGATTATATTGGAAAAGGATAAGTCGTTAGATGAACATATCCTTATAGCTAAAAAAAAATAGTGATACACGGAATAAACTGATTGAGCAATATAAACCTTTTATAGCATCAACCGTTCAAAATAAAATAGGGCGTTATGTGGAATATGGCATAGATGAAGAATTATCCATAGCATTAATGGCATTCAATGAAGCTATTGATGGTTACGATACAAGTAAAGGAAGCTTTTTATCCTTCGCTAAATTGGTTATTAACAGAAGGCTGATTGATTATTTGAGAAAAAAAACAAAACGCTGACAAAGGTATTCGTCTAGACAAGCAGTACACCGAACAAACCATAGAATTGTATGATAAAAAAAGTATGGATACATATAAATTACACTCTGAAAATGAGTTAAGACGGTTAGAAATTATCCAGTTCAAAGAAGAACTAAAACGATGGGGCATTGATTTTAACAAACTGTCCAAGCATTCTCCTAAACATAAAAAAAACTAGAAAATTATATAAAGAAATTGCGTTACAAATAACAACCGATGCCAGTCTTATGATGTATATCAACAATAATAAACGATTACCAATTCAAAAAATTGTAGAGAAAATGAAAGTACACCGAAAGAAAGTGGAACGTGGTCGAATATATATAATAGCTCTTATAATCATAAAGATAGGGGATTATCGATTTTTGAAAGAATACATATAGGAGGTGAAAAATATGCGAGCAGTTATTATGGAGAAAAAAGACAATCACATAATTGTTATGACAAAAGACGGGCAATTCAAGAAAATTAAAAAACCACAAGATGACATTGAAATCGGTATGGAAATAAATATAGCAGACGGGGTACATCAGAATATCAGAAGAATAGCAGCCATCCTTATAGTTGTCATCCTTATGAGCGGGTTAGGCGTAAGCACCTATGCATATTATACACCTTATGGCTATGTTAACGTGGACATAAACCCTAATGTTGAAATTATATATAATCGATTTAATCGTGTATTAAAAATAAATGGGATGAATGACGATGGGAAAAATCTCGTGGAAAGTATGGAGCATTATAAGTATACAAAAGTGGAAGATACCGTGAGTAAGATCATTAATCAAACCATAGAAGAAGATGAATCAGAAGAAACCCAAGTCCTCATCACTTATGATAAAATCGAGAATCAAACATTGGATTTGGTGAAAGATGCTATACAAGATGATGGTCACGTTAACGTCTACACAATAAAAATGTCAACCAACGAATATGAAGAAATCAAGAATAAAGGGAAGTCGCCTGGAAAGGCGATTTTAATAAAAGATATTATAGAAAATCATTCAAACTATACACCAAAAGACTTGGAACAGAAATCAATAAAAGCACTTATTGAACTATCAAATGATAATATTGAAGATGAAAAAGAAATAAGAAAAGAAATAAAAAAAAGGAGAAAAAAATAAATCAGAAACAAAAAAAATAACACAAAAAGATAATATGCCAAAAGGTCAGATTAATAAAGATGATGAGCATTTTAATAAAAATAAAAAACGATGAACAATCAGATGAAGAATCAAAAGATAAATCAAGAGATAAGTCAAAAGATAAAAAATTCGCTGAAAGATTATAAAAAAGGACTTTGATGAGGACAAGAAAAAATAAGGGTAATATAGTAGACATCAATCATCAAAACAAAAGACCCACAAGGTATATCGATTACAAAAAAAATGAAGAACAGGTTGAAGAAATTGGTAGAGATAAACAAGAAGATGAAAAAGCAGATAAAAAAAGATAAAAAAAGATAAACCAACTAAAGAAGATAGCGAACATAGTGAAGAAGACAATGAACAAGATTATGACGGCAACAAAGGTGAAAAAAAACAAAGAAATCAAAGACAGTAAAAAACAATAAGGATAGCAAAAGAAGTTCAAGTAAACCACATGAACAACAAATAAATAAAAAATAATAAAAATAATAAGCGTAAAAAGAATTAAGAAAAAATTTATAGTACCCCTAAAATGGTAAAATCTTGTACGAATAGATATAATGCCCAAATGAAAATAAAACTTAGGAGGTATTATAGTGAAGAGAATTAAAAGCATTAGAATTATAACAATGGTATTGGTATTTTCATTACTGTTATCAAATGTAGCCATGGCAAAGAAAGATGATCATAAGGAAAAGGATAAGAAGAACCAGGTTAGTTGGAGTAAGAAATGGGAACACAAGCGCGTTAAAAAGTTTGATGATATTGAAAAAAAATTATTGGGCTAATCAGTATATTGAAAGAATGGCAGCCAAAAACCTAATCGTTGGTGATGGAAATGGTAAATTCATTCCAAATAAAGCCACAAAAAAATATTGAAGCAATCACAATGATTATTCGTATTATGGGATGGGAAGATGAGGCAAAAGCAATTACCGAACTTCCAGATGGTTTTAAACATTTAGATGTTCCGAAATGGTCTGTTGGATACATTGTTTTAGCCTACAACAAAGGTCTCATTAAGGATGCTGAACTTGAGTTTTTTCAAGCTAATAGCGCTATAAAGCGATATGTTGTTGCAAAATATATCATAAGAGCCTTAGGGATGGAAGAAGAAGCTATAGCGAATATGGATAAATCACTTGCATACAAAGATGCAGGCTCAATACCACTAGGTAACAGTGGGTATATTTACTTAATTAGTAAGCTTGAATTGATGTCGGGTTATAAGAACTTATTTAACCCCAATGGGAATTTTTCCAGAGCTGAAATGGCAACGCTTTTTTTCTAGATTAGATGACAAAATTGAAAGCGAAAAAGATGAGGTTGAGATGGGTGAATTTGTACAAAGTGTCAATGGCATTATTACAATTCTAAAGGATAATGACCAAGAGAGATATCTACTTAGTGAAAATGTCCTTATCTATGATGCAGAAGGTAAGGAAATTTTATTAAGCGATCTTAAAGTAGGCGTTAAGTTACAACTTGAATTTTTTGATCATAAAGTTGTATATATAGAAATCATTGAGAAAGAAACAGATAAAATTCTAAGAATATATAATGGTGAAGTAAGCAAAGTGGTAAAAGCTACAACGGAAAGCTTATTAACTATTTTGGTGGATGATGTAGAAAAAACATTTGTAATAGGTGAAGAAACAGAAATTAAAAAAGAAGGTCAAACGGGGACTTTACAAGTAGACGATATCAAAATAGGTGATCTAGTAAAGATTACTGAAATCACTGAAGGTGATCGTGTGATGGTGAAAGAGATAGAGATACAAGTAAGTGAACCTGTTATAAGTGTATATGAAGGTCAAGTATATTCTCTGACACAAACAACAACAGATAAGCTCATCACTATCTATAAAGAAGACCAAGGAAGAACTTTTGTCATAAGTGATGAAACAGTTATTAAAATTGAAGGTAAAACTGAGGAAGTTAGTGTTAGTGATATTAAAATAGGTGACATGGTTAAAATCATTGAAATCGAAGATGATGATTCTGTTAAGGTAACGGAAATAGAGATACAAGTAGAAGAACCTGTAACAAAAGTATATGAAGGTCTAGTGATCTCTCTTGCAGAAACATCTACAGAAAAGCTAGTAACTATTCGCATAGGCAATGTCGATAAAACATTTGTAATGGATGAAGCTGTCGTGGTAAAAAAAAGAGGGCTCAAACGAAACGGTGACAATTGACCATATACAGATTAATAACAAAGTGAAGATAACAGAAGTCACTGTAGGCGACGATGTGGGAGTTACTGAGATTATCATATTGAATGATTAAGGATAAGCATTTTATGAAATTAAAAAATGTAGTAAATAAAAAATGACAATTACTTTTATGGTCATACATACGTTTGATAAAAAAAATGGGATAGTCGTATTAACCAATAAACACGCACCTGAAGAAAAAACGGCAGGTGCGTGTTTTTTGATATGTGTTATGGTTTTATTTATCTTCATTGTTTTGAACTTCAATGCAAAAGGTATAATCAGTAGAGTTATGACCCCATGTTACGGTCAATGTAAATACATATTGATCAGTTAAAGCATCTACGCTGTTTTCAGATAATTGATAGCTAAAAACCGTAGGTTTTTCACGTATCAAATCTACTTCCATGGGCATCGAATGTTCTACATTGTCATTGGTTACACGATATTGCTTGATTAACTTTACAGTATCGGGTTTATATTTACCAAAATCAATCATAACTTTTTGCCCTACTTTGCCAAGGGGCACAGGCTCTTCATCTGTATATTTATCGTTAATAGCTTGCATGGATGAAAGTCTATCATATTTAGCTCCATTCCATTGATTCAATAATATAATGGAATCAACGATTTCTGAGTAGCTCGTGGCAGTGTCAGAATTACTTATAATGATATCAATTTCAGGAGCTTCACTAGGACCTTTATAAGACCCTTTTGAAAGGTAAATGGTTAGCAATAATGCAAATGTAATGATTATTAAAATGAATAAGTTTTTTTTCATGTTATCCTTCCTTCCTTTTAAAGCATGGGATTATTCACAATACCAATAAATAAAATGACACCCTCTGACGAGGTTATTGTAAAGAGAAAGGGTCTATCCAAAATCATTTCTGCTTTATCTTTAGGTGGTGCACTACCACAATAATCTATTTGAGTATAGGCAGAAGCTTCACAGCCGTTTTCATCAATAGCAATATGTGTTGATTGCAAAACATTAGAAATGTAAGCAATACTCTCATCTGTTAGGTTTGAAAAATCAGCATCTGATTCAAAAGCTTTTATTAGTCCCATTGATTTTAGTGGTTCCTTTAAAGCAAGTGTAGATCCAAAATCAAATTTAGGCACTTGGAAGAGTACTTCTCCATGTTTAACATTATGTAATGTGTCGTCCACTTTTAATAGGGATGTGATTTTATCTTTTGTTGAAATAAGTTCATAAATATCTATATCTTTGTCGGGTAAATAGAAAGTCATTGATCCTTGGTTCTTAAAATTTAAGCTTGCAGAAGTATACCCTTCTCCATCGATAAAACGATGGCTACTGTATGTCGTGTTCATAAAATCACATGTAATCTCTGTTCCATCATAACTATAAAAAACATCTTCTTTGGTCTTATCTTTATTAAACTTACTTTGCCACTCATCATAGAAATATACAGTATTGATGATGGACATTATTTGAGCGTCATTAACGGGACTGGATACGTCTAGGGTTCCTCTACTATTTTCGGATATCCAATTTGAAATGAGCTTACCAGTTTCTTCTTTTTCACTGAAATCAACAGAATACATGGATGCATAGTAATTTTTTGAGGCATTTTGGAGATAGTCTTCTTTAAAAGCAATATCTTTATCTAACCACAATGAATTGGCTAACCATAGCTTCCCAATGGCATTATCCGTATATAGTAAGCGATAGAGGTTCCCTGATTGTGTTTGGAGTTCCTCAACACCTAAGTTCTCCAAATACATAGCCGATAGAAACTCTGATTGGGTCTGATTGCTGGATGCAGATGCAGATAAGGCTAATGCCATGTACAAACTTAATGGCGAGTATAGTATATTCTCTTCACGAATGGGTGTATTTAGTAAGTTAAATGAAGAATGATAAGTAAAGGTATTAATGGCTTCTATGTAGTCCATACTTACTTTATTTTCATCTCGTATTTTTCTGTTTTTATCGAAATCATCAAATGCTACGCTGTTAGGGTATTGAGCTTTTACGATCAACCCCTTTACATTGCCTTGGGTATTACCTACACACGATGTTAGACTAAATGATGTGATTACACAACATAATAATACTAATTGTTTTTTTCATACTCATTTTATTCTCCTCCTCATCAAACTCTTCACTATGTATGGATACAGCATGAAACTCAATATAGAACTACATTATATTATTAGACGTAATAGAGGAGTATTTTGTTCCGAAGTTTTCATATTAAGTATAACATACTTTGTATAACACTCTATTATTTTAAGTAATGGCAGTGGTATTTGATGAAGATCTAGAAAGCATTTTACAGCAGTAATAAAATCAAAAAAAAGAATTGGAAAATTTTATAAATACGTCAAAAGACCGCCTATTAAGCGGTCTTCATCTTATCCCTCACTACTTCTCAAACTCTCGAATAATCCAATATGGGTTGTCGTATAATCCCTATGATCATTCCCTTCATAATTAAGGTGAGCTTCAATTTCGACGATATTACTGATGTCATGGTCGTAGGCTTGAATATAGTCTGGTTGTCCGTCATCATCTCGATATTCCAAGTACTCGTTTAAAATATCCTTTGCTGCTGCATTATTGACATGGTTTCCATAGATGAGTTGATATTCGTCTCTTGGCAAAGATAATGAAATGTGATAGCCGTCTTTCAATCGGGTGCGAGTCTCAAAGATGCTGTTGAGCATAAATCATCTCCCTTTCAAAAAAAATTATATAAAACTGATGGCTGTATGTGTTAGAAGAAGAAAAAGCTTAATTCATAAGTTCGTCTATAGTTAGTTTAACCATATTGAGTTCTATTATGTCTGTTTCTATGAAAGAATTTAGCCATACATAGCTGATATAAAGCGAATCTAATGAACTAGCCATTATTCAAATGTTTTTTTAGTAACTTCAACTAAGGAAGATTAATCAAGACAAGTAACTCTATATTATACGTTTTGTAATAAGAAATATACCTACCATTTATACCCATTTTTTAAAGTCTTAACTTCCTAATTATGAATTATTTTTATCACAAATGTTAACAATCTCTAACATATGGAAGTTTTTTCGCATTTTACGTTGTATTCATTGCGAATTTTGATATAATGAAAACCATATTAATCATTGAAATCGAAGGGATAATTTAAATAATTTAATGGGGGTACATAACATGAAAGCTATACTTCAAACATATAAAGATCGATTAATCAATCTAAGTGGCAGAAATCGAAGTCTTGTATTGCGTAAAATACATAAGAAAAGATCCTTTGATTTAGGACGGTTGCTACCATTCATCAATGGATTAGACCAAGAATTGATAAATTTTTTATTGAATAGAGAAAAAAGACAAGAAGATTATTCTGCAAGACCCTTACCTTGTTAGAAATGAAGAACTAAAGGAACTGGAAAAACGTAACCAAGAGGAACGAAAAAAAAGAATTATTAGCATTAGAGGAAACCATTAATGGCTTAACGGATCCAACAGAGGAAGAAAGACAAGTTTTACTGAAAAGAAAACAAGAAATCCAAGAAAAAAAATATGAAACAGATCTAAATGCTGATAAAAAAAAGAAGCTAGATGATACGATTGATACAATGACCGATTATTCCAACCATATTAATTATTTACTTAGGGAGATTAATGCGGTGGAGAAAGAAACGGGGAAATATGAGTTGTATCTTAGTTATCCTTTTGTTGAAGGTCGCTGTAATGATGGGTCTTTTGTCAGAGCACCATTATTTATGTTTCCCATTAAGCTGGAAAAAGTCAGTAACAGATGGCAGTTAAACAACATTGTTGAGCAAGAAGTGTTGATTAATAAAGTGTTCATCTTTGCATATGCCAAGTTTAATGACGTAAAGGTAACCGATATTGAAACAGAATATGCATCTTTAGAATCGTTTACAGAGGATGTCATTATAGGTTTGTTAAAATACCTAGAAGACAACAAAATACATATTATCGATTCAGGATTAAGAACCATTGAGAAATTCAAAGATTATACCAATGCTACGTTACCCACCTATCAAACAGGGGAACTATTATTAAAGAATTATATGGTCATGGGGCAATTTCCATTATCCAACTCCATCTATACAGATTATCAAGTCATGGAGCAGGAGGATTTGTATAATCATGCCCTAGAATCATTGCTGATGAATAAAAAAGAGGTACAAGAAGCAGATGCTTATGAAACTCAGGCAGAAGGTGAAAAAGAGGTAGAGAAAAAAAACACTATTAGAAAAGGAGGTTTATTTCTTATCTTCTTTGGATCATAGTCAGGAAAATGCTGTTCAGAGCGTTAATGACAAGAATCATATGGTCATTTACGGTCCACCGGGAACAGGGAAATCTCAAACCATTGCGAATATAATCTGTGACTCGTTGGCAAAAGGGAAACGAGTGCTCATGGTATCTCAAAAAAGAGCTGCTCTAGATGTCATATATAATCGATTAGCTGATATCAACACGAAAATTGCGTTAGTCCATGACCATAACAAAGATAAGAAGAATTTCTATAAAAAAGTGTGTGACTGTGTGGATAGTGATGCTTTGGACTATGACCCATCCCTTAATCTAACAATAGGTGATACAGCAACAGCAATTGATGAAAAGATTAGTTACCTTGAGAAAATTGCAGAGACCCTTCATGAAGAACGAGAATTTGGTATATCTCTTTATGACATGTATGCAAAAACCAAGGCCATTACAACCACCCAAGATGGACGTTATGACGATTACCGTATGTACAGAAAAGAGAATCCATTCCAAGGGTACACGTTTCAAGAACTTTATGAGGCCAAAAATCTACTTGTACAAAATAAAATAAATATCAAGGCTTACTTGGATTACCAGCACAAATGTATGGAAAACCCGATGTATACTCTGTTTAACCGTAAGTTGGATTTTATTGAGGTGCAAGACCTACAGGATATTATTGAGCATATGATAGTTGTAATGAGTGAACATAAAGATGAGATAAGTATAGAGGATTATCAAACCTTGGGGCTCCTGTACAAACAGCATGGTTTTCAAGTCAGTGAAGACCTTATTGTTCAATATGCTCATGAAGTTAATCACAAAAAGAATGGGCATCTTATAGAGGAAGATGAAGACAACAAGTGGTGGAACCCTGGAACATGGCTTCATCATAAAGATATCAAAGAAGCCAAGGAAAAGCATGCAAGATGTTATGAAGAACATAAAGCAACGCTAACGACATGTTTTAGTCAATACAGCCAATGGATGAATGATATTTTACAAGGATTCACTACCCTAGAAACCCTCATAAGAGAAGAAGACTGCAAGACTTTGCGGCATCGATTTGTTATGGAATGGGATCTTGTAAAAACACTTGAACAGCTACATGAAGCAGCCAAACACTTAGACGTCTATCTTAGTTTAAAAAGCCGTGTAGATAGTCTATCAAGTCTTGAGGTCAAGATGTTGGATTATGCCATTCTGGTTAATGGGCAGAAGAAAGAAACGGGTCAAGAAGATATAGCAAAAGAAGACAATCAAGAAGTAGAACAAAAAAATGTTGTAGAAGATGAGATACAAGATCTATTGGAAGGTATCGTTGAATTTGCAACTTTAATGGCTATTCATGAGGTTGAAAAAACGAAAGAATACAATGATTTCTACCTCTATTTCTCTATGTATGAAGATACGGTACGTGACATTAACGGTTTGATGAAGGATAAAAACGACTTAACCAGTGATATCATCAAAAGTAAGTGGAATGATCAGTTGCAACTTTTTATTGATACACCTGTATTCAAGGAATTTAAACGCCAAGCTGAGAAAAAAACGCAAGTTATGGCCTATTAGAAAATACGTTATTGAATTCAGTGAGCTTCTTCTGACGGTTTTTCCTTGTTGGTTGTTAAGTCCTGAGACTGTATCGGATATTTTACCCTTAGCTGAAGGTATGTTCGATATGATCATATTTGACGAGGCCTCTCAGATGTATGTGGAAAATGCCATCCCAACTATCTACCGAGGTAAGAAGGTGGTGGTAACGGGTGATGATAAACAATTAAAACCAAGCTCTACCTTTATGTCACGTTATGATGATTTTGATGAGGAAATAACCACCATTGAAACAGCTGCGGCCTTTGAGGAAGAGAGTCTATTAGATTTGGCAAAAGTGAATTACCCAGATGTTCATTTGAACTACCATTACCGTTCGAGATACGAAGAATTAATTAATTTCTCTAATTATGCTTTTTATAATGGAAAGTTGAACATATCACCTAACATAGAAAACGGTGATACCAGTTTACCATCACCTATTGAACGTATCAAAGTAGATGGGAAGTGGATAGAGCGTAAAAATAATACAGAAGCCAGTAAGGTTGTTGAGTTGGTGGATGAAATCCTAAGAACAAGACAGCATGATGAAACCATCGGTATTATTACGTTTAATGTAACTCAGAAAGATCTAATTAGTGATCTGTTGGATGCTCGAGGCAATTATGACCAGACTTTTAAAAAAAAGCTCTACCAAGGAGAAATTAACAGGAAAATGGGTAATGAAGACGTTAGTTTATTTGTTAAGAATATTGAAAATGTCCAAGGGGATGAGCGGGACATTATTATCTTCTCTATTGGTTATGCTCCTAATGAGGAAGGACGTATATCCGTTAACTTTGGAGCGTTATCCCAAGATGGAGGAGAGAATAGACTTAATGTAGCGATTAGTCGTGCTAAGCAGAAGGTATATGTGGTAACGTCCATAGAGCCAGAGGAACTGAAGGTAGAGGATACCAAAAATAGAGGGGCAAAACTCTTTAAACGGTATTTGCAATACGCAAAAGAAATAGCCATTAAGGATGAAATGACCTCAAAACAAGTGCTACAACAATTAATTATATCGGATAAAAAGACTGAGACAACGAAGTGTAAGGATGACCTTATCGTACAGATTTATAACCGACTTGAACAAGATGGCTATCAGGTAAAACAACATGTTGGCGTATCCGATTATAAAATTGACCTAGCGTTATATGATGATAAAAATGCTCATTATCTATTAGGCATAGAGTGCGATGGCACATCCTATAGAGATCAATCGTCTACTAGAGAAAGGGATATTCATAGAAAACGTTTCTTAGAGTCAAGAGGTTGGCATTTGATGCGTGTATGGAGCCTGGATTGGTGGAAAGATTCCGAACAAGTCATTCAGAACATTAAAGATCGACTAGAAGCCATAAAAGAACAATTGGCTAAAGAGTCAGCAACAAGTTCTGAAAAAACAGCAGTAGATGAAAAGGAAAAAGAGCTTATAGAAGCGGTAACACCTGTCCATCCAGATTTAACCATATGGTTTGGGGATAAAGCTTATATACAAGATAACATGTCGAAAGAAATATTTGAAATTGATATGGAGCCTGACCCTATAAAAAAGATACCATGAATGACTTTGGTAAAGATCTTTTAGGTCGGCGTATAGAGGAAAGATTTGTGTATCAAGATTTTGAGTACAAGGTTGTTGGTGTTGATAAGAAGTAACCCAAAAAAAGTAATAAAAAATTAGGGAACAATTATTGAATGACCTCCGTCTAACATAAGAACAATAAACAAAGGAACAATAATCAAGCTGTTTATTGACATGATTATATAACATACTTTGGAGGTAAAGAGAATGAAAAAATTAGTAAAAATAATAACAATGATGATGATGGTGACATTACTATTTGCAGGATGTGCAAAAGGTAGTAGTGACAATGAAGGTTCTAATAATGAGTCAGAGACTGAAAAAGATGTTGTTGTTGCTGTAGATGATATAGTAGCTGCCATCAAAGAACAAATTAAAAAGGATATGCTGGAAGGTGGCGTACCTGAAGAAAATTTCAAAGACAATATGTTGCCAGGATTTATAGAAGAAGATTTAAAAGCAGAAGAAAAAAGTCCTTTTGTAACACTTGAAATCAATGATGAAGATTTAGAAGAGGGTACATTATTGGCTCCAATGATTAATTTGAAAGCAGATCAAATACTCGTATTAAAAGCATCTGACGAATCAACAATAAGCAATTTAGAGGCAGTACTTCAACAAGTAAAAGAATCTCAAATAGGTGTTTGGGAACAATATTTACCTGAACAATATGAGAAAGTTAAAAATAATATAATTAAAACAAATGGTAAGTATCTATTATATGTCACTTACGATTACCCAGAAAAGATAGAAGAGATTTTTGATAATATGATAAAATAATATTTAATGGGCTGTCTCTAAAAGCAATATTGTACTTTTATGAGACAGCCCCTATACATTCGTAATAAAGCCTAACAGGACGTGAACATATGGTATTTAGCAGTTTAGTATTTATATTTATTTTTTTTACCCATAACGTTATTCATCTATTTTATAGCGCCTAAAAAGATTAAAAATATTATTTTATTGATTTTTTTTAGTCTGATATTCTATGCATGGGGTGAACCTATCTATATCGTACTGATGATATTTTCTTCTGTAGTTGATTATACACATGGCATGTTGATTGAAAAATATAGGAGTCAAGACAAAAAGGCCAAACTTATTGTGGTATCATCGGTACTTATTAACTTAAGTTTACTTGGGTTTTTCAAATATATCGATTTTATTATTTTAAATATAAACACTATTTTTGGTACGAGCTTTTTTTTAGTTTTAGATTTACCACTTCCTATCGGTATTTCATTCTATACTTTTCAGACCATGTCCTACACCATTGATGTTTACCGCAAGAAAGCCCCTGTGCAAAAGAATCCCATTGCACTTGCAACCTATGTTACTTTATTCCCTCAGCTAATTGCTGGTCCTATTGTTCGGTATCAAACCATTGCTGATCAAATTAACAATCGTAAAGAAACAATTGATAAGTTTGCTGTAGGCTTAAAACGTTTTATTGTAGGTTTAGGGAAAAAAGTCTTGCTTGCAAATAATATAGGACTGTTATGGAGTCAAATTCAAAATACGGCTTTTGGTGATTTAACTGTTTTAACTGCTTGGCTTGGTATAATAGCATTTGCATTTCAGATCTACTTTGATTTTAGCGGTTATTCAGATATGGCTATTGGTTTAGGGAAAATGTTTGGTTTTGAGTTTTTTGGAAAACTTTAATTATCCCTATATATCAACCAGTATTACAGAATTTTGGAGACGATGGCATATATCTCTTGGAAGCTGGTTTAAAGATTATGTCTATATTCCTATTGGTGGTAATCGAGTAAGCAAACCAAAAGTCTATAGAAATTTATTTATTGTATGGTTTTTGACGGGGTTATGGCATGGAGCCAGTTGGAATTTCGTCATATGGGGGTTATATTATAGCGTCATTATTGCTATTGAAAAAGCTGGTTTATTACAATGGGTAAATAGGTTATGGAAACCGTTTCGACATATATATGCTTTATTATTAATTCTCATTGGATGGGTTCTGTTTTCTTTTGATAATTTATCGGAGGGTATTATATATTTAAAAACAATGTTTGGCCTACAATCAGTAGCATTTATTAATGATAAGTTTATATATTATTTGTATACAAATATTATTCTAATGGTCCTATTAGTATTATGCTCTACACCAGCCATTAAAACTAAATATGAAAAAATAATGAAAAAGAGCCATAGGGAGTGGATAGAAGTGACCGTTATCCCTGCTGTCATATTGATGATACTATTTAGCTCAACAGCCTATTTAGTAGACTCAACATATAATCCATTTTTATATTTTAGATTTTAGGAGATTATGTCTTAAGGATGTGCAAAATGATGAATAAGAAATCAAATGTAATGCTTATTATAATGGTTGTTCTATTTATCGTAACCATTAACGTACTTAATATTTTTAGTAAAGATAAAGCTTTTTTCTGAATCAGAGAATAGAATGTTAGCTCAGAAGCCTACTCTAACATGGAAATCAATAAAAAACGGAAGGTTTACCAAGAAATTCGAAGAATATATTACAGACCAATTTACGTATAGAGGTTTTTTTTGGGTTGGGTTAAAATCCGATAGTGAAAGACTACGTTTGAAACAAGATAATAATGATGTTTTCTTTGGAGATGATGGTTATCTATTAGAGAGCTACGATAAACCTAAGGAAAAAAACCATAAATACAAATATGGCAAGTATTAACTATTTTCATTCAATAATAAAGGAAATGGAAACTTATGTTTTAATACCACCAACGTCAATAAAAGTAAACGAAGAGAAGCTTCCGCCTTTTGCATCACCTTATGATGAATTATTAACCCTTAATGGGATAAAAAATAAATTGGATAGCTTAATAAATTTTGTAGATGTCTATAAGCCATTGAAAGATAAACGTGGGGAGTATATCTATTTTAGAACGGATCACCATTGGACGATGAGAGGCGCTTATTATGCTTATGTTGAATTAGCTAAGTCAATGGGTATGACCCCTTATACTTTTGACGATTTTAATAGGGATATTGTTACTGAAGAATTCTTTGGAACCCTTTATTCAAAAGCAAATAATTATCATCTAAAACCAGATTATATAGAAGTGTTTACACCAAAAAATAAACGTAATATAGAAGTGAACTATATAAGTGAAGACAAGATCACCCATTCTTTATTTGAAGAAAGACATTTGAAAACAAAAGATAAATATGCTTATTTTATAGATGGGAATCATCCTTTGGTCACGATTAAATCAGATATGACTAATGGAGAGAAATTGATTATTTTTAAGAATTCTTATGCCCATTGCTTTATACCATTTTTAGTCAATCACTTTGAGGAAATTCATGTGGTTGACCTGAGGTTTTATAAATTGAATATTTATGATTACATGAGAGAGAATGATATAACGAAATCACTATTTTTATACGATGTATTAAATTTTTCTAAAGATGATACCGTGGGCATATTAGAAGTTTACAAGTAGGTTGCAAAGCTTATTTATTGACATGAGGCATTATAAAAAAGGTTGCGTTTGACTTGTATTTATAGATTAAAAGGCTAAATAGTAGGATTTTTAAATCTCAGTATACGGAGAATATTTGGCGACAATAGCACATACAACGAGGACATTAGAATATTTACTATCCTATTCATGTACAGTAATATAGAAGTACTAAGCGGTAAATATAGACTTAAAGGAGTAGGTCAAACATGAATAAGAATAGTACAATTAAACCCCTATATCCCTACACACCTTGGGAAGTAATAGAGGGAGATTTTGATGTAGAGAATAATTATCGTAATGAGACCATTTTTTCTTTGGCTAATGGTTATATTGGGACACGAGGTACTTTTGAAGAAGGATATACAGGTCCAGATAGAACAGGTATAGAGGGTACATTCATTAATGGGTTTTATGAAAGTGAAATAATCAAATACGGTGAAAAGGGTTTTGGCTATGCAGACAAAAGCCAGACCATGTTGAATGTAACAAACGGCAAAGTCATTAAGTTATACATAGATGATGAAGCCTTTGACATGTTAGAAGGTACCGTTAAAGAATACAAGAGAGTATTAGATTTAAAAAATGGGAGCGTAACACGTACAGTATTATGGGAATCACCAAAAGGAAAACAAGTATCCGTCACCACAAAACGTTTTGTCTCTATGACAGATAAGCAGCTTATGGTAATAGAATATCAGGTTCAACCTATAGGGGATGTGAAGCAGGTAAAAATAGTTTCCATGCTTGATGGCGATGTATTAAATTCGACAACAGAAACCAATGCTCGTATTGATTATGGTCCATACGAACGTGTTTTATTAATGGAAAATCAAGTGAACCAAGAAGGTTATCTGGCACTTTTACAACGTACGAAACATACTAAATTTGTGTTAGCAACAACAGCAGAGAATGTTATGACAACAGAGAATGTCTATGTAACTTCTGCTATATCGGATCCATATCATACAGGCATTGCCTATGAGATTGAAGTGAAAGATGCTAAGCCTATTACATTCCATAAATATGTAGGGTATGTCACCTCACTTGAGTATCCAGAAGATCAATTACTAGCATTAGGAAAAGAAATCGTAAGTAGTGCAAAAGTTAAAGGTTATGAAGCTCTTGAGGCAGAACAAAGAGCTTATTATGATGAGTTTTGGACTTATGCAGATGTGGAAATAGAAGGTGATGATGCGCTTCAACAAGGTATCCGTTTTAACATCTTCCACCTGTTACAATCAACAGGTAGAGATGGTCGTACAAGTGTAGGGGCTAAAGGGCTGTCTGGTGAAGGGTATGAAGGGCATTGTTTCTGGGATACAGAGATGTATGCGTTACCATTCTTCTTATACAATTCACCACAGATCAGTAAAAAATTAATAGAATACCGTTACAATACCTTAGACCAAGCAAGGGAACGTGCCAGACAGATGTCTCATAAAAAGGGTGCTTTATATCCTTGGCGGACTATTAATGGGGAAGAAACATCACCTTACTTTCCAGCAGGAACAGCACAATATCATATTAATGGAGATATTGCCTTTGCTATTTCGAAATATTATGAAGTCACACAAGATGAAGAATTCTATAAAAAGTATTGTATTGAAATACTTTGGGAAACAGCTAGGTTTTGGGAAGATATGGGTGCTTACTTAGAAACAAAAGATAATAAGTTCTGTATTAATGGTGTAACTGGACCAGATGAATATACAGCTATGGTGAATAATAATTATTATACCAATCTATTAGCAAAAGAAAATCTTCTTAACGCCTATAAAGGGGCGAAATTCCTTCAAGAAACCGATGAGAAATATTATCATAATCTTATGCGTAAGATAAGGTTAGATGAAACAGAGATTGCTGGTTGGAAAAAAGCAGCTGATGCAATGTACTTTCCATATAGTGAGGCGTTAGGTATTTACCCACAAGATGATAGCTTTATCTATAAGAAGAAATGGGATATAGAAAACACGGCTCCAGATAAATTCCCGTTACTGGATAACCATCATCCATTAGTACTTTACCGACATCAGGTCTGTAAACAAGCGGATTTGATCCTTGCCTTATTCTTAATGAGTCACCAATATAACGAAGAGGACCTTAAGCGTAATTTTGATTATTATGAAGGTATAACGGTTCATGAGTCATCTTTATCCGCTTGTATCTTCAGTATCATGGCATCCCAGATTAAGTACCATGATAAAGCTTATGATTATTTTATGGATTCTGCTCGTCTAGACCTAGATGATTATCATCAGAATACAAAAGCAGGAATTCACATGGCTAACCTAGCAGGTACTTGGATGTGTATTGTTAATGGGTTTGCAGGCATGAGAGTTTATGAGGATATCATCAGCTTTGCACCGTACTTACCAAAGAACTGGAAAGGTTATAGCTTCAAAGTGCGTTATAGAGGTCGTGTTATTAAAGTAGATGTTAAACAAGAAGGTACAAACTATACACTATTAGAAGGTGAAGGGGTCGAGATAGTAAATCATGGCAATAAAATTATTATAAAAAAAATAAACCACTATACAAAGGTTGTCTCGTGAATGTGACAGCCTTTGCTATTAGAGCATATCTTTCAATGGTATTGAATGTCAGTTGCATTTATTGAGCTGAGGCTGTATATTAAAATAAACGGTAGGAGGTAGCGTATGATTGAAGAATATAAAATGGGTATATGTAGTCAGCATACTTTTAATCTAAGTTTAACTATCTATTACTGCGGTTCCAAAGTCTGTCGTGAAGAGACTTGGAATCCCCAATATACAGATAACTACACACTTTTTTTTATATCTATAGTGGCGAGGGTTATGTAAAAATTGAGAATAAGGAGTTCTATATACAAAGTGGACAAGGATTCGTCGTACCACCAAAGAAGAAAGTAACCTATCATTCTATCAAACGTTCTTGCGAAATTGCTTGGGTAGGTTTCTATGGTTTTCTTGCAACGAACTATCTTGAAAGAGCTGGGATAACTTTAGAGACACCAATATTTCAAGATCCCCAACAAGCAGTTGGTAAGATATTCCAAGATATACTCGAAGATTCAAAAAGGGAAAATAATGGCTATTGTCGTATTACAGCAGCTTTGTATATGATCTTTTCAGAACTGTTAGATATTCATGATAGTCACACCTTAAATCTTAATCCTAATAACCTTATGGAAAATTATCTGAAAAAAGCATTGCAATATATAGACATGAATTATGCTGAAAAAATGACTGTGGATGCAATTGCTAGATATGTAGGTATAGATAGAAAATACCTTCACTTTATCTTCAAGAAAAAGTTGGATATTGGTCCACAACAGTATCTTATTACTTATCGTATGTTCAAAGCATGTACTTTTTTAGAGGATAAAGATCTCTCTATAGCCGACATAGGGAAAATAGTAGGCTATGAAAATTCTCTTAATTTTTCTAAGATGTTTAAGAAAATAATAGGGGTATCTCCAAGTGAGTATAAGAAAAATCCAATATTTATCGAGTACAAGGTGGTGAATTGGAGTAACAAAATTTGACAGTATAGAAAGATGATCAAACGACATTGTGACATATAACGAGGACATGGGCATATTTACTCCTTAACACTATTTGGTTAAAATATATAATATAGCGTAATAGCCAATATGTTCTATGGGCATATTGCTAGAAGAGAATAATAGTGATAAGTTTGTATTAAGCGAAATTACCAATAAAATACTTTTTTATTATAGTATGGTGTATATTGGAATTGATGAAATGGTATCAAGTCTTTAAGACATAAGCCTATTATTTGATTTCTGCTATACTATTTTTTTTGATAATTTCCCACAACCATGACAATGTATCTTCATCATTATAGGGGGTCCATTGTAATAGAGAGATTTAGAGGAGGTAAATATGAGAAAAATTACGAAGGTTTTTTTTAGTATCACTTTTATCAATGACAATGGTTTTTAATTTGGCAGCATGTAGTAAGAAAGAGGCTAGTTCAGATAAGGCTGACAAGGACCAGACAACTGAAAATAATGGTAATCCTTCAGGTGGTGATAAAGTTGCTACAGATGAAAAGGAAGCTCCTATGTTAGCAAAGCAAGTAGCTGATGGTACACTTCCTAAGTTAGAAGAGCGTTTGCCAGTAGTTTCAGATGTTATGGTAGAGCCTGATATACAGGAACTTGGTACGTACGGCGGAAGTATGAGCATAACAACACATGATCATGCGCACTGGACTTGGGGACCTTATACAGAGCAGAGTATGTTTAGATTTAAACAGGATGGTTCTGGTGAAGTAGAAGCAAACGTATGTAAAGATTTCTATGCAAATGATGATAGTACAGTATGGACAGTTGAATTAAGAGAAGGTATGAAGTGGTCAGATGGTGAGCCATTTACAGCAGATGATGTTATTTTCTATTATGACCATATGTCAACGCCAGCTCTTAATGAAGATAGAACACCAGTAGCTGTAGATGATCCTAAATACTTCAATGCATTTACATCTAAGCCATATAGAGCTTATTATGTTGAAAAAAAAGATGGTAATGTTTATTGGGCAAAATTTGACAAGGTTGATGATTATAAGTTCACTGTAAGTTTTGCTGCACCTAAGCCATTATTTCCAGCAAATGTTGCTATAGATAATAAATGGTTGTTTGCTCCAAAACATGTATATAAGGATTTTGTAGCTCGTAAAGATGGTGTAACAGATGATCCTACTTTCCCACTTATTACAGAAGAGCAAGCAATTGCTAATGCCAATAAAGCCCTCGATAAGCAATGGGATTCTTATTCAAAAATGGGAAAAGGCGTAGGCTATTATAGCTGGGATTATTATCAAATTCCTTCATTAAGAAGTTTTATCGCCATTGATAAAAATAACTGGGATAAAGTCGGAGAAACGTATGAAGTTGTCCGTAATCCATACTTCTTCAAAACAGATAGTGAAGGTAGACAATTACCTTATTTAGACAGTATCAAAGTTCAAATCATCAATGAGCAAGATCAACAAACACTTAAAGCAGTATCAGGTGAATTTGATGTCCATGAGTTAAAGCAAAGCGAATTCTCAGTTATTGCAAGCTCAACGAAAGACACACACCGTGTTGCTACATGGAGCATATCTGAGTGGACTTCATATGGTATTGAATTAAATCAAACAAATAAAGATCTAGATAAACGAGCATTATACCAAGATATAAGATTTAGAGAAGCATTATCTATCGCCGTTGATCGTGAGTTATTAAGTGCTACACTAACGAATAACCAGTTGAAGCCATGGCAGACATCTCCTTCAGAAGGGGTACTTGGTCATGATGAAGAGTGGGGCAAGAAGTGGACCACTTACGATGTGGATCGTGCCAATAAATTATTAGATGAAATTACGGAAGCATGGGATAAAACGGATGGTACTTATCGTAAGTTGAAAGGTACGAATAAGGATGTAGAAATGATTTTCTATTTAAAAGAAGAAGATCTTGACGAAAAGGCTGAGTTTTTAGCTTTATTACAAACAGCTTATAAGAATATCGGAATAAAAGTATCTGACAAAGTAGTGGCAGAGCATGCTAAGACAATCCTAGCAAATGATCATGACGTAGTAATTAGCCCTTCTGGTGGTGTTACACCTGTATTAAGACCAGATAATATGCTACCAATGCGTAATTATTCAGCATGGTATGGTGCTTATGGAAAGTGGTATGAAGATAATAAATCAGAAGCTAATGGCGGTATTGCCCCTACAGGAGATATGTTAGCTCTTGTTGAAGCTTATGATAATATCAGAAATGCCAATGGTCCAGAACGTGAGTCAATTGTTAGAGATAATACACAAAAAATCTATGATTTACACAAGGAAAATATCTGGTTAATTGGTTACTTAACACCAGAACCAGGTAGATGGTTAGTGAACAAGAACTTGAAAAACTTCCCAGATAATATTGTAAAATGTGATGAGTACAGATGGGCTAGTATGGGAAGACCAGAGCAGTACTATTTAGCTAAGTAGCAATTATAATAGATTAATTAGCTGATAATCATATCGGTTAATTAATCTATTCTTCTAAAAACTTGATGACTAAAAGAATACTAAAGGTGATGAAATGATTAAATTTATTTTAAAAAGAATTTCGATGGCCTTAGTCACATTATTAATCATTACATTCGTTGTATTTATCGTAATACAGCTTCCACCAGGTGATTTCGTGGATACCATTGTAACCAGCATGATCGCTGAAGGCGAGACGGTTACTGAAGATGAAGTTATACTGATGAAAGAAATGTATGGTGTGAATAGGCCAATTTTAGAACAATATGCGGACTGGTTATTTGGAATACTTAAGGGCGATTGGGGCGTATCTTTTTATTACGACCAAAGTGTTCTGGTAAAGATTAGTGAAGTGCTAGGTAATACCTTGTTACTTTCGATGTTAACCATGTTATTCACATACCTATCCTCTATACCAATAGCTATCTATGCAGCCAAACACCAATATTCCATTGGTGATTATATTTTCACATTCATTGGCTTTCTAGGTATGGCAATTCCTAACTTTTTATTTGCAATTGTATTAATGTTTATTTCGTACAAATGGTTTGGTAAGCCGATCATGGGGCTGTTCCCTGAAGGTGGTATTACATCATGGGCAACCTTTGTCGATTTCTTATCCAGACTGGTTATTCCGATTATCGTTATAGGAACAGGTGGAACCTGTAGCCTAATACGTACAGTTAGAGCCCAGATGTTAGATGAACAAGAAAAACCATATGTATTATGTACAAGGGCAAAAGGGGTAAGCGAGAATACAATTACATATAAATACTCCATGAGATCTGTACTTAATCCTATCGTTAGTGGATTGGGACCAATGATCTCTGGTATATTTACAGGTTCAACCATTACAGCAATTGTATTAATGCTTCCAACCCAAGGACCAATACTACTCAAAGCACTACAGTCACAAGATGTATACCTATCTGGAGGAATACTATTGATCTCTGCATCTCTGGTTGTACTCGGAACATTGGTTTCTGACATTCTACTTGCAGTACTTGACCCAAGAATTAAACATATGGAGGAAAGTAAATAATGAAAAAGAATGATACTAAAAAATCTTTCCTTCACAATCTTTTTTGATAAGGAAAGACGACAGCAAAAAAAAGAAGAAAAGAAAATACGTAAACAAGAAAAATATTATTTGGCATCTCAATGGCAATTGATGTTTCGTAAACTTATTAAACATAAGCTAGCCGTTATCAGTTTTGTCATATTGGGTATCTTATACTTTGGTGTTATATTTGCAGGATTCCTTGCTCCCCAAGGATTAGAAGATTATTCAGCCACATATTCCAATGCTCCTCCCAGTAAGATTCACTTCGTTCACGAAGGAGAATGGGTGGGACCTTATGTATACGGCTATAATATCGATTATGATGAATATGAGATGAAAATATTCAAAGAAGATAAGACTCAGCCTCATAAGATTAAGTTCTTTGTTAAAGGTAGCACCTATAAATTACTAGGCTTGTTTAAAAGTGACATTCACCTATTTGGTGTAGATAATTCTCATGTGGAAGAGGGGGGAAGACCCCATTAACTTGATGCTATTTGGAGCAGATCAATTAGGGCGGGACTTATACTCAAGAGTGCTCATAGGTAGTCAGATATCGCTGACAGTGCCACTTGTTGGAACCATCTTATCCTTTATCCTAGCATTAGTGATTGGAGGTATATCTGGTTATTATGGTGGATTTATTGATACTGTCATTCAGAGAATTATCGAGGTATTGACATCTTTCCCAACATTACCACTGTGGATGGCATTATCAGCAGCTATTCCTGTGGGTATATCTATTCCCAAAGTGTATCTCTATATCACCATTATTATGTCCTTATTAAGTTGGCCTAAGCTAGCAAGGGTTGTTAGAAGTAAATTCCTATCATTAAAAAATGAAGACTATATAACAGCCGCAAGACTAATCGGTGTAAGTGATTTTATGATTATTGTCAAACACCTTATTCCAGGATTCATGAGTTACTTAATTGTAAGTCTTACACTTGGAATACCAGCAATGATTCTTGGTGAGACGTCAATGAGTTTCCTTGGATTAGGTATGCGGGCACCTGCTACAAGTTGGGGTGTGTTACTACAAGAATGTCAAAGTATCCCGAATATATCCAATCATCCATGGAAGTTGATACCTGTTATTTTCGTCATCATCACAGTACTTGCTTTTAACTTCTTAGGTGATGGATTACGTGACGCAGCTGACCCATATAAGTAGTGAGGTGTAATAGATGAACCCAAACAAGGATAATAAAACTAAGGTAAAGAACATAAATGTCGTAGAGGTTAATGACCTTAGAGTTAACATTAAATTAGACGAAGGTATATTAACACCTGTACGCGGTGTAAGTTTCAATATTGGTGAAAAAGAAACCCTGGGATTAGTTGGTGAATCAGGATGCGGAAAATCTCTTACATCAAAAGCTATCTTAGGGATTAATAGCAAGAACTGTAAAACTACAGGGGAAATTAATTTCAACATGGATGGTAAAACAACAGACTTGCTTAAGTACAAAAGAAAAAGTAAAGAATTAAGAAAAATTAGAGGAAGCAAGATCTCCATGATTTTTCAAGAGCCCATGACATCTTTTTCCCCACTCTATACAGTCGGTAATCAGGTATCAGAAGCCGTGCGCTTACACATTACAAAAGATAAAGAGAAAGCGGCAGAAATCGGCATTAAGATGATGGAACGTGTCGGTATTGCTAATGCAGCTAAGCGTTACGAACAATACCCTCATGAATTTTCAGGTGGTATGTTACAACGTGCGTTAATCGCCATGTCCTTAGTATGCCATCCGAGGTTACTCATTGCGGATGAACCAACAACGGCACTTGATGTAACCATCCAAGCTCAGATTCTTGAATTGATGAAGGAATTACAACAAGAGTTTAACATGTCTATCCTATACATTACCCATGACCTTGGTACTGTAGCTAAGATGTGTGATAAGGTAGCGGTTATGTACTTAGGAAGAATTGTGGAGTACGCTTCCGTATATGAAATATTCAAAAATCCTATGCATCCCTATACACAAGGTCTTATAGGATCTGTTCACAAAATTGGAGGAGCGAAAGATAAGCTCTTCTCCATAGAAGGTATTGTACCTCTGGCGATGAATCTACCAAATCAATGCTCCTTCTACGAGCGTTGTACCAATAGAGATAAAACAAAATGTTTGCAAGCAGAACCATCCCTTATAGAAGTAACCAAGGAACATTATGTAGCGTGCTATAAACCCTGTGGTGTAGGTGACACGCCTAAGATTAAATAAGGAGGAGTTAATATGTCAGATAGTATATTAAAAGTTAATCATCTAGTGAAAATATTCTCCTCTAAAAAGGCAGATATAAAAGCAGTTAATGATGTTAATTTTGAAGTGAATAAAGGAGAAACCATCGGTATTGTGGGTGAATCAGGTTGTGGTAAATCCACCCTTGGACGATGTATCGTGAATGCTCACAAACCTACAAAAGGTGATATTTTATATAAAGCTTGATGGGGAAGAGTATAACCTTGCTAAGATTGATAAAAAGACATTAAAAAATGTTACGAAAAGAGATTCAATTAATATTTCAAGACCCCTACTCATCTCTGAATCCAAGAATGACGGTCTATGATATTATCTCGGAACCTTTAAAAGTGAATTTTAAATTACCAAAAGATGAAATGGATAACCGTGTTAAAGCAATGGCAGAAAAGGTGGGTCTTAACCCCTCCTATCTAAAACGTTACCCACATGCTTTCTCAGGTGGACAGCGTCAGAGAATTGGTATTGCCAGAGCGTTGGTTCTATTACCTCAACTGATTGTGTGTGATGAATCTGTATCAGCCCTTGACGTATCTGTTCAAGCACAGGTTATTAACTTATTAAAAGAACTACAAGAAGAATTTAATTTAACTTACTTGTTTATTAGCCACGACTTGTCCGTTGTGGAATATATATCCGATAAAATTGCTGTGATGTACTTAGGAAAAATAGTTGAATATGCTACGACTGAGCAGTTATTTACGAAGCCGTTACATCCTTACACAGAAGCTTTATTATCAGCTGTACCAATAGCAGACCCCACGGCAAATGGGGATCGTATTCCTCTTGATGGTGAGTTACCAAACCCAGCTAATCCACCAACGGGTTGCTTCTTCCACACACGTTGTCGGTTTGCAACAGAAGAGTGTAGAACAATGGATGTGACTTTAGTGGAGAAAGACCCTAACCATTTTGTAGCTTGTCACCGAGCAGATGACATTGATCTTATGGGGTTAGTTGGGGGGGGCGATAAGTAGATGACGGTTATTGACATGAGTACCATACAGAAATACTTACCCTATATTTATTATGATAAACAAGAGCCATTTTATCCAAGAGAAGTTGGGTATACAGTTTACACGGAAACAGGCCGGTCTCCTTCATTTGACCGTATTGTTCATGTTTCTGATGGTGTGGCTTTTGTTATCGAGTATGCTTTGTATTGGGATTTTGACATTGGCCATCTCTATGATCTTGAGCATGTATGGGTATATGTGGATAATAGTGGACTGGTTATGGACGCAGAGGCTAGCTTTCATGGGCGATATCTAAAAGCTCTTTTGAAGGATAAGAGCAATGTGGAAGATGGTACACATATAAGATTGTATTCACAGCCAGGAAAACATGCTTTTTTACCACATGTTGTGTTTTTTCAATTGGTACCTCATCTCATGGAAGCAACGGATGAGATGGCTGGTAATGATGGACTTGTTGTAGCAGATATTTTCAAAGGTCAATTCAAGACCGATGATCATATAGATAAAATGATACAAAGTTATATGGGACGCTATAAATTTAGACCAAGTCTAGAATTTGAGAAGCATACCATTAATCCGAGTATCGTTGTACCATGGGATGTATTAAAGTATGAAATCCCAATTTACATTAGGGCAATGCTAAAAGAGATATGCAATGATAATATAAGGTTAGGAGAAATATAATGAATAAGAAAGATATTGTCATATTTATTGACAGTGGTGATACCATTATTGATGAAAGTACCCAAGTATTTATTGAAGGCGAGCTTGTAGCAGAAGCAGAGTTCATACCAGGGGCAGAAGAGATGATTAAAACATTGAAAGAATTAGGGTATACAGTGGTTATGGTAGCTGATGGTCTAAGACAATCTTTTATTAATGTACATACGAAGCTTGGTCTATATGACTACTTTGATGGACATATATATTCAGAAGATATCGGTGTGCATAAGCCAAATGCTAAGATGTTTGACGCTGGTCTTGAAGCCATTGGTTTAACAAGAGATGATGCCCATCGTGTTGTTATGGTGGGAAATAATCTTGGGAGAGACATAAAAGGAGCTAATGATATGAACATGATTAGCATTCATATTGATTGGTCTAAGCGTTACGAATTAGAACCAAAAGATACATCAGAAGAGCCAGATTATGTGATCCATGAACCACAAGAACTTGTACCACTTGTTGAGAAGCTAAATGAGGCATTAGCTGCAAGCTGATAAAAGTGCTTTCAATACCATAAAGGATTGAGAAAGCGGCATCCATGGGATACTTGCTTGATCAATCCTTTTTCTATAAGATAAGACTAGGTAATCACCTGCTTTAAGTTGATAGAAATGTACTGCATTAAAAATGTAGCCTCTATAATCCATAGGAGCTACAATCGGTTTAATCTATTTCTCTATAACGACTCTTCTTAAGGAAGAATCCCATATTGTATCACACCCCCCCTCCCTTCCACACTTAAAATTTCTCAACTTTTCTTGAGTTAGTAAACCCTTATTTCATATACGTGAACATCAGCGCAACCATGAGTACTATGCACATGAATGTGTATACGATCAATGGGTTGGCAGGGTGCTATAGAAACTTTATTGAGTCGTTGATAATTATTTACTATAGTCTTCTTATATACTGATGTTGTTCCTAGATAGCATATAATGGTATAATCCTAACGAGTTCAACAGGCACAGTGATATTTTCCTGATCACCAAGACTGTTATGGAAGGCAGATAACATAATCTGTTTGGAGAGGTTTGAATCAAACTTTATTTCAACAGATGTGGGATTAATGGTTTGAGGAAAATCTAGGGCAATCCATTCACCATCTTCAGAGATACCTTTAGAGCGCCATGCGTTACTGTTTTCTTTTACGCTACGTGAAATGCCATTAAGGACAAAGTTTGCATCATAACCTAATTGTTCAGATGAACAAGTAATGGTTGCTTGTCGTGCAAGATCGCTGTCGTCTTCGTTTGCAAAGTAAGGGATATATGCGTCGTCACGTAGTAATTGTTGTTGTATGTCTTTGATATATTGACTTGCTTCGCGAGGCGTTATTTGATGTTTATTAGCCATGGCCGCACTTGTGCCAATGGCTTGCCCTATGATGGCACATGTTGCATGATTCTTGTGGAACCAAAGGCCATATGTGAAGCACTAATAACACGACCTCCTATATAGAGATTATCCACGTCTTTTGCATAGATGGAGCCATAAGGAATCGTATAAACTTCTGGTAAGTATATGAATTCTGTAGGCTCTAGATTGGTATTAAGACCACCAACTACATGCATATCCATTGGCCAGCCCCCGTAACCAATAGCATCTTCAAAGATTTTTGCTGACACCAAGTCATTTTCATTTAGAATATAATCACCAACAATACGTCGACTTTCACGTTTGCCAGGCAGGAAACCTACCCAATCAAGAGCATAGTTGTCTGCGCCATGATGACCACCATTTTTAACATGATCCCATACACCGTATACAGCTTTGACTAATTCATTCCGAATATGTTCACTATCCTCGATGGTGCTGAGCTTGTCACCACCGATTTCAATCCACCAGTAGTTGTAACCAGTAGCACCATGACCACGATGGGTCAGGTGTTCTTCTGTATAGGTATTTGCCCAATATGGCTTGTGGTATGGTACAGGATGCCCTATGTCTTTGGTTGTAAAGAGTAGCGTGCTACCCATGGTACAGTGGTCTGCTTGTTTCGGAGCATGTGGTTCATTAAATGTTTCTTTGCTTTCACGACCCAGCATATAATTAGCACCTGCATCATAAGCAAGGGTACCATCACCTGTTGTATCCACAAAATAGTTAGCGGTGAATAAGAAGGTTGTTTCGGATGTTAGCTGGGTTGCTTCAATAGATTGAATATGCCCATTGCTGATATTTACTTTATGATAGTGTGTATTGAGATATAGATCCAAACCATCTTGGAAATGAACTTTCTCCCATAGTACAGCATCAAAGACAGAGTAAGAATACTGAGGGTTACGGTACCTATTTTCCAAAAGTATTTCTTCTAAAATACCAGTTTCTCTAGCATCAGGGCGCTTTCCGTGATTATCTGCACCGCAGATATGCATGCGGATTTCTGAGCTGGCGTTACCACCTAATACTGGGCGATTATGGATGAGGGCAACTTCTGCACCATGTCTTGCGGCAGCTATGGCAGCACAGATGCCAGACATACCTCCACCGATGACAACAAGATCATAGGATTTTTCTTTTCTAATCATTGCATTTCTCCTTTATGCATATTTTGTGCCATGACTTTGTTTGCAAGGACAAAGTCACAACAAGAGTGGGAAAATTTATTTTCACACTTAGCTCATTCACAAGAGGATTATATATACCCATGCATGAGTAGCTTGTGAAGAGCCTGTTGACTATAATCTTAGTTTAGCGCCATTTTGGTAAGGCAGCCTTAAAAGAATAGCCTATGACCTTAAAAAAAATGCACGACATAGAGAGGGAGTATGGTTTTTTTTCTTTAAAAAGGTATACAATACATATAAAGAAGGTGGTGATGTTGATGGTATATGACAATAAGAATAGCGTATATGCAGGGCTTAAAGCCTATTTAGATACATTAGTAGCTGATTACGGGTTACATCTTGTTATCAAAGATTTTGTGGGATTCTTTGAGCAAGACATGGAGCTATACCATGCTTTACATGCATATATTATTCATAAAACAAGTTATTGCATGACCATTAAAGAAAACCATCGCTTATGGAAGTATTGTTTATATAGTAAAGAATTATTGTATAAGAAATTGGTCAAGAATCCTGAGCCTTTTATTGGGCAATGTTATGGTGGGGTTGTAGAATATGTATTGCCCATTGTCCACAAAAAACAAGTTATAGGGGCTATCACAATAGGGTATGGGCGATTAGATCACAAGGTATTGGAAGATATTCTAAAAGGATTAAATAAGCATACGCATATGGATATACCTATACTGCAAGATTATTATATAGAGAGCACAGATGTGGAAAGTATATCACCTCAGGGGTTAGATCAGCGTTTAGGCATCTTAGCAGAGTATATTAGTCTCATTTATCGGCCTGCCAATGTGTTAAAGGAAAAAAGACATTGTGTTATCCAAAGGGCAAGAGACGTACATTATGTCTCATGCTATAGCCTACATTCAGAAGCATTATAAAGAAGATATCAAACTCGTTGATTTATCCAAGTACTGTCACTGTTCTAATTCCTATTTAAGCCACCATTTTAAAAAATACACCAGTGTTACTTTAAAAAACTTATGTCAATATATTACGGGTTGATGAAGCTAAGGCATTGTTAGAAGATGAGCAGATACCTATTACCCATATGGCTTATGAATTAGGGTATAAAGACAGTAATTACTTTTCTAAAGTATTCAAGGATATAGCAGGAGTATCACCAGCAAATTACCGGTTGGGTATGACTAAGAATATAGATAGTGAGGAGTTGAACGGTCTATGATTAATATACAAGATACTGGGTTAGCCATTGATCAAGAAGTACATATCTATCATAAAGGTTATGAAGATTGTCAAGCTGGGTATGCTTTTGGACCTTTCGTAAGGGATCACTATCTATTACATGTCATACAAGCAGGTCAAGGCGTTTTTCAAATGGGAGAAAAGCCATATCACTTAAAGACCAATCAGGCATTTGTCATATTTCCTGATGCAGTGACCTATTACCAAGCTGACCATGTGAATCCATGGAGTTATTATTGGGTAGGTTTTCATGGATTAGAGATTGAACAGATTTTTAGGGATGCCCATATGTCAATTGATCATCCTGTTATTGATTTTTTCAAGTAATCCACAGGTTCTAGAATTGGTAACTAAGATATACCAGCTAAAAGATCAAGAGGTCATATACTCCTTGAAGAGTAAGGGGTTACTCTATCTATTGCTAGATGCCATGACTGAGGGAAGGCATGAGAAATACAAGTATTTACCAAAAGATATCAGCCATAAAGAGCACTATGTAGAAATGGCTATTGATTATATAAGAAGAAACTATACCATGGCTTGTAAAGTGGAAGATATGGCAAGGTCTATGGGTATTGAGCGAAGTCATCTATCCCGTGTATTTCGTGATGTTATAGGTATTTCCCTTCAAGATTATCTTATTCGATTTCGTATAGAAAAAGCCAAGGCATTACTCCGAACAAGAAAAAAAATAGCCATTAAAGCAGTAGGTTATTCAGTGGGGTATTATGATGCTTTTTATTTTTCTAAGATCTTTAAAAAAGTTGTTGGTTGTACACCTAGTGAATACATTAACAACAATATCACATAAAGACATATCCAAGTCACATGATTCTATGTATGATTTTATGATGGCATCTTATAATTAATCCATGGATGGTGGTAAGAGACACCAAGACGATATAGGTGACCCATGTTGATGCTGGGTTTGATCTATAGACATAAATTATAAGAGAGTCAGGAGGATGCGTTATGGTAGAAGAAACGTTGAAGATTAAAATGATAGAAGGTGAATACTGGTGGGGTGGCGCTGTACAAGATGGCTACAAAATGCCTTATGATTATAATACAGAGATTAAAAGAGATCTCATGAATGAATACACAAGTAATCAAATTATGCCTCTACTCATATCAAATAAAGGACGCTATATCTGGAGTGATGATGGGCTTAGCTATATCATCAAAGAGGGTAGCATTCAGCTTAAAAGTCGTGGGCAGATTGAGTTTGCAGCAGGGTATAATAATCTGAAAGATGTGTATGAGGTCGTAAAAGATGCTCATTTTCCTAGCGATGGACAGATTCCCTATGAGCGTTTATTTACCCGGCCTCAGTATAATACATGGATTGAACTCATGTATGATCAAGAAGAAGATGCTATTCTTAAGTATGCTGAAAAAATTATCGAAGAGGGTTACCCTACAGGGGTACTCATGATTGATGATAACTGGCAAGAAGACTATGGTGTATGGGAGTTTAGTGGTACGCGATTCAATAATCCGAAGAAGATGGTTGAGAAGATTCATGACTTGGGAATGGAAGTGATGTTATGGGTATGTCCTTTCATTAGCCCAGATTGTTTGACTTACCGTCAGTTACGTGACCAAGGGTTATTAATCGTAGATAAAGATGGAGAAGTAGCTATTAGAAAGTGGTGGAATGGTTACAGTGCAGTACTCGACTTAACGAATCCAGAAGCGGCTAAGTGGTTTGATAATAGATTACAATACCTTATGAAAGAATATGGTATCGATGGCTTCAAGTTTGATGCTGGTGACCCTGATTATTATAGAGAAGATGATCAAACATATAAACAATTACCAGCCATTGAACATGCAAAAGTATTCAATGAATTTGGTCTAAAATATCGTCTTAACGAATTTCGTTCAGCGTATAATGTGGCTGGTCTAGCTCTTGCCCAACGTTTATCGGATAAACATCATAGTTGGGATAAGAATGGATTAAACACACTTATTCCGAATGCTTTAGCACAGGGTCTAATGGGATATGCCTACACGTGTCCAGATATGATTGGTGGGGGAGAATATCTTAACTTCATGGATAACAGCTTACAACTGGATGAGGAACTGGTTGTACGTTACGCACAGTGTTCAGCTCTATTTCCTATGATGCAGTTCTCTGCTTCACCATGGCGCGTGTTATCTAAGGATAACGCAGAGCTATGTAGACAAGCAGCTATTTTACATGATACATACGGAGAGTACATTTTAGGGTTAGCTCGGGACTCGTCCAAGAACGGTGTACCGATTATTCGTCATATGGCTTATGCTTACCCAAATGCAGGCTACGAGCAATTAACATCACAATTTATGTTGGGATCTAAGCTATTAGTAGCACCTGTTATTGAAAAAAGGAGTTACAACCAAAGAGATTCACTTCCCAGAAGGTACATGGAAAGGTGATGATGGTTCAATAATAGAAGGACCAACAGTCCTAACTGTTGATGCACCTATTGAAAGACTACCTTATTATGAATTACAATAGACAACCTTAACATATTAGTAAAGCAAGAAATACAAAGATAATGTCTTTTAATCCTATAAAATATACAAATTGTCATAACTCAAAATATCTATATCTGCTTAACAAGCGGTTTTAACTGGCTTAAAAGTGGTACTATAAACAAAAACCATAGATAGTGATAATAAACGATCTTTTACAGCTTGTTGCATATCTTATAAACAGATAAAGCAACAAATGTAACGTGAGTATTTATCACTACATATGGTTTTACTATTCTACCGTTGACGATTCAATCTCTTGTTACCCGTATTCATTAATCTAAAATCTAAATCTATTTTCCATCTCTTATTTAAGTTATAAAAGGCGTTAATCTACTTAAAAAAATGCATAATTTAACCGTGCGCCGCACATCGACAAATATTCATAAGCGTTACCTTTATAGTTAACTCAAATCAGGCACCCTTACGGCACACAAGAGCGTCTACTTAGTGCTGCTTCCTTCCGGACCTGACACGGTTCATAGATTCCTGTTGCGTAAGACCCAATTATCATCGCCACTTGTAAAGGGCAGCCTTACAAAATATATGCCTCCGATTGGCATCACCCCTGCTATAGCGGATTGCAGGTATAGGGCACCGCTGACTCCCCGGCTGCACGGAAACTTTATATTATTCATATCTAAAAAAAACAAGATATGATAATTCACTTTGTATAGTATGGATAAATGGCTTATCTATTTATATATAGTTAGTATAACCCATCACATAATAACTATGTGCAACGATTAGTATATAACTTTTTTGGGCAATATGTCAACTAGTATTTCCTGTATTTCCTTACATTCTTTTGAATTTGTTTACGAGTCTTTATGCCTTAATTTTTTTAAAAAAAAGTTTTTTAACAGTTGGCTGCTTTCTTCTTCAAGTACGAACCGTGTTACATCCACTTGATGGTTAAAACGGTCTTCTTCCAATAAGTTTATGATGGATCCAGCACAACCAGCTTTTTTATTATTAGCGGCCATAACAACTCTTGGGATTCGTGCCTGAACAATAGCCCCAGCACACATAGGGCAAGGTTCTAGTGTAATATACATGGTACAATCATCAAGACGCCAATCGCCCACAACTTTGGAAGCTTGGTCAATAGCCATGATTTCAGCATGGGCTAAGGTATTTTTGTCCGTGTTCCTTCTATTAAATGCCTGTGCAATGATTTGATCATCTCTTACAATAACAGCACCAATAGGTACTTCGTTCATATTATAAGCCTTTTTAGCTTCTTCTAAGGCAAGTAACATGTATTTTCTATCGTCAGTTTCCATTTTTATTCACCTATTATTCTTGCTTTTTTGCCTCGTTAATGCTACCATTATTATAAATTAAAGGCACGGCAAAAAACAAGAATAACAAGAAATAATTTTTTTACTATAGGAGGGTTTTTATGGCAACATCATTCAACATGATAAAAAAAAGGCTACGACCCAAAAGAAGTACAGGATTACATAAGCCTATTAGAAAAAGAGTTAGCAGAGTATAAGAGTAAACAGCAATTCATATCACAGGCATTGGTGGAAGCACAGGTTTCAGCAAAGAATGTCATAAAACAAGCAGAGGATCAAGCGACTCAGATTGAGAGAGATGCAATGGATAAACTTCAAAGTGTACGGGATAAAATTCATGAGTCAAAAGAGAAACTTTTCCAATTTGAAGAGGACTATGCATCCTTTATTAAACGATTTTCAGCTTCGTTTAGTGAAGAAGAATTGAATAAATTATTAAATAGTCTAGATAGTATCTATACAACATTGGAAGTAACCAGTGGAGAAACAGACGAAGAAGACGCATTAGATTCCGCAATCTAGATATAGGAGCTACAGGATTATGATAATAAAAGGATTTACAAAGACAACTTTATTAGATTATCCAGGACATATTGCATCCACTGTTTTTACTGGTGGGTGTAATTTTAATTGTCCTTTTTGCCATAATGGGGATTTGGTACTTGGGCATATGGATCTGAAGACCTTACCAACAGAGAAAGTACTTGCTCATGTTTATAAAAGAAGAAACGTAGTAAAAGGTATCTGTATTAGTGGTGGTGAGCCTACTCTCCAAGGTGATTTGATAGAGTTCTTAGAAGAAGTTAAACGGTATGGTATTCTTGTGAAATTAGATACCAATGGTACCCATCCAGAGGTTATTAAGAAAGCCTATGAAAAAGGGCTTATTGACTATATTGCCATGGATATTAAAAATAGAAAAGATAAATACAATGAGACCTGTGACAGACAGGTTGCTATGGATCGGATTCAAACATCCATTGATTATATCAAGTCTTGTGGTGTGGATTATGAATTTCGAACAACCATTGTAAAAGAGTTGCATACCTATGAAGATATACTTCAAATAGGGCAATGGTTATCAGGTAGTAGAAGGTATTTTTTGCAATCCTACATGGAAAGTGATAAACAAATTCAAGGGGGTTTACATGCCCATGAGATTCATACATTAAAAGAATTTCGTGTTGCCTTGGAACCTTATTTTGATACCGTCACCATTCGGGGAGTTGATGTGGATGATTAGTCAATCGGGATATGCATCATACGATACAGAGCCATCAGGTTATGATAATCAACAAGAGTATTTGTTAGTCAATTGCTGTGGTAATGATAAATTCCATCATAAGAATTTCTGGCAGAGGAGAAGAAACGGTAGAAAAGATTATTACCTGATATTTGTGAAGAGTGGGCAACTATTATGTCACGTGGAAGGTGTTAATTATCAGGTAAAAGAAGGTCATATTATTCTGATATCCCCTCATCAGTCACATGAAATTTACTATTCGGATAAGGCGTATCAGGAGGTCTATTGGGTTCATTTCACAGGGTATGGAGCTTATCCATTACTTGAAAAAACTTCAATTATTGGAGAAAGTATATCATGTAGGGAAACACCCCCTTATTGAGGAGTTATTCTCCCAGATGATTAGAGATCTACAGATGGGTCGAACAGCATATGCGAACCTATGTAGTGGTTATCTCATTCAACTCTTATCATCATTTTCTAGATGGATTAGAGAAGGTGTTAATCTAACTTTTGAATCAGAGGTATATAAGATAATGGTCTATCTCCATGAACATTATAATAGGGATCATACAACAGAATCCTTGGCAAGCCGGTGTAATCTATCCCCCTATTATTTCATACGAAAGTTCAAGAAAATATGTGGACAGTCACCACAGAAATACCTTACACATATTCGTATTGAAAAAGCGAAGAAGATGCTGATTGAATCGGATATGCTTATTTCGGATATAGCTTATGTTATTGGCTATAGGAATCCACTCTATTTTAGTAAAACTTTTAAGCAATATACGGGAAAGACACCATCCCAATATAGAGGTGAAATGAATAATTAGAACATAGTCATTAGAAAAATAGAGCTGTAGCATCTATAACTATAAGAGGTTATGGATATTACAGCTTCTATATATTGTCGGAAATTTATTAGGCTCTATTGTTTAGTCGTATGGTAGAGGCCTGGTAAATGCTTAATCCCTAGCAATCTAAACTAAGTTTTGAAAGCATATGGTGAATGATGGTATTGTACGCTTTTTGATCAAAGGAATAGAGGTCACTTGGTTTCTTATGATTAATATCTCCTGTATGTTCCCAGTAGAAGACTTCTTTTAGTAAGGCCATAACTTCTTCCGTCCCATTGAACTTATGAGCATATTTACGAATTATTTCATAATCTCTAATCCCTCTTTTTAGATTCATATACCGTATCGTTAACATGGGGTGACCATTTTTTCCAGGGTAGACAAAGTTGGTATCACCTGCTGGCCAATTGGGAAACTTAATGGATAAATGATTGAGGGGATCGTCTGGCCATACAGTATAGTTCCACCTTAGGAAGCCATCAAGCCCTAACACCCATGCTATCCAAGGTATAATTCTAGATTCGATAGCAGGTGATCCAAGAAACGTGTTAGGATAAGCAGGACCACAGCAGACATAGTAAGTTACGGTGCCATTAATGGCTTTTTGAACATCTACCAGCTCATCATATTTATCACAGGCACATTTTAAGGATGGGCAATAATCCACCACATGAGGAATATTTTCCCCCATGAATTCAATATGATTAATCGCTACTTTATAATGGAATCCAGGAGCTAACGCTTTCATTTCATTAATTTTATTCATGAATACTTGAAGATCTGATGGTTCGTCGGCCAGAAGTCTTACCCTATCAAGAACGCCTTTTTTCTTAAAAAAATGCTTCCAGAGCTTTCACATAGGCAGCTAGATCTGTTTTATTTCGCATGTAACGATATGTTCCTTGGGTTGCGTCGTAATAACGTAGCCGGATAGCATCTGTAGCATCATCGATAACTTTGCCAAAACCGACATCTTCAGCAAGCCAGATATTGATGAGTCCAAAGACTTCAATTTCTTTATCAATACCATATGTAGCACATAGATCAAGGTAGCGATCAATAGCACTAAAATCATATAACCAACTACCTTCATCAGTCAATGTAATATTGACCATATTGTATTCAAAGAGATTAGATGGATTGATTTTATCATACATGGTATTTTGTCCTGACCAAGGTACTTCTGAGACAATAAGGGTAACAGACTTTTGACCAAGGTCGGCTAATGATTGAATATAATTTTCTATGATGGTAAAATGGGCATCACTCCATAAGGGTACTTGATATTTGCGAGCGATATTACTGTTATGTTGCCATAAGTCAAGGTGGAAGGTGTAATCCTTTGGAGCATCAAGGGTCATATCCAACACTTCTAATTCAAATGCAGTCTGACCAATGAGTGATTCATCTTCAAAGAGGTTCTTGCGGTACATTTTGATACATGCTTTATACAAGCCTGGTAGGACATCTTTATCCATATTAACCTGAATCCATATGGCTTGCTCTTTGCCAGATTCAACAAAAATATAACCTTCGTCCATGAGTAAATCGGATTTGTATTGGTGGTCATCGTCTCTTATAAGACCAACTAATTGGGCTTTTACCTGGGATGGGTGGATGCCTGGTACGTCTACAGCAACACGAATTTCGTCAATACCCCCCTTGGGATAGAAGGCTGCTTCATGGCTAACATTGACTTGCATATCCACATCTGCTCGTAAGACCAATTGAGCAACAGCCCAATCATTTTTACAACAGTACTGTTTAGGTAAAGGTTGAGATGGTTCTTGATCAATGACCACATGGCTACCATAAACGTACTTATAGCTTTCATCTTTTAACATATAAGTTAATTGCATAGTGTGTTCATCCTTTCATGATTATACTTGATTATTGCGCTTTACATGGTAATTTTCTTGGATGTCAGTATAGTTTTATTATAATAAGTTTGGTATAAAATAGTTAGTTCTAATGTTGCTTATTATATGAACAAAATTGCGCTTTTGCATATGAAGAGGCTGAAAATCAACAGACGATAAAAACGCCATAAGAATTTCGTATATCAAAGGGAACACATGTTTATTTAACCATCATAATGTGATATAATCTAAATAAGAATATTAGCTTAATGATTTTGCCTAATTGGCCGAAGTTAGTTTAGGGATAATATAATATCGTTATGCTCGAAGCGTGTTGAGCTTTAGTAGAATGAAATAGGATTAAAAGTTTCATATTTGAATCCTTTGAATAGATTAGTAGGATAGTTAGAAAAGGAAGTGTAAACATGGGATATACAGCCCTCTATCGTAAATGGCGTCCAAAAGGTTTTGAGGGCGTTAGGGGACAAGAGCATATTGTTCAAACACTAAGGAATCAGATTAAGGCAGATAAAGTTGCCCATGCCTATTTGTTTTGTGGTACACGAGGAACAGGTAAAACAACTTTGGCTCAGCTATTAGGTAAAGCCGTTAACTGTGAGGCACCTGTTGATGGTAGTCCCTGTAATGCTTGTTCCGTATGTGAGATTATTAATGACAATAGAAGTATGAATATTATCGAAATCGATGCAGCCTCTAATAACGGAGTAGACAATATTCGTGAAATCAGAGATGAAGTGAGATATACCCCAACAGAGGGAAAATATAAAGTATATATTATTGATGAGGTTCACATGCTTTCAACGGGAGCCTTCAATGCATTACTTAAGACTTTAGAAGAACCGCCTAGCCATGTTATTTTTATTCTAGCCACGACGGAGCCTCATAAGATACCAGCCACTATTTTATCCCGTTGTCAACGCTATGATTTGAAGCGTATTGATATTAGTACCATAGCAGATACCCTTAGTCACTATATGAGTGAAGAGCAGATTACCATAGAAGATAAGGCAATTCGCTATATCGCTAAGGTTGCAGATGGTTCTATGCGTGATGCCCTTAGTATATTGGATCAATGTATTGCTTTCTATCTTGGACAAGATATTACCATTGATAAAGTATTAGATGTACTTGGTGCCGTAGACACGCAAATTTTTTATTGATATGATTGATGCTATTAATCAAAAAGACGCTAAGCGTTGTATGGAATTTATTCAACAAATGATCATGCAAGGTAGAGACATCAATCAATTTATTATGGACTTAATTGGTCACTTGCGAAATATATTGGTACTAAAATCTGTAACAGATGCTAGCCAGATCTTAGATATGTCTAAGGAAAATATGGAAGCTATTAAGAAACAAGCAGATCAGGTATCCGAGGAATCTATTATTTATTATATTAAGAGTTTTTCTGAGTTAGAGGCAAAAATTAAGTATGCTTCCAGAAAACGTATTTTACTAGAAGTAGAATTGATGAAACTTTGTCAACCTTCTATGGATAATTCGACCATGGGTTTATTAGAGCGTATTAAGGATTTAGAAGAGAAACTAGAAAAAGGTGTGCAGATTGTACAGACACAAGGAGCAGTAACTAAAGAGCCAGAAAAAAAAACATTACCTAAGATGAAGCCTTTATCCAAAGCTGTTCCCGAAGATATCAAAAAAGCCATTAAGAATTGGGATAACCTTGTGGAACAATTTAGTGGTATTGGAAAAGCTCTGATACGTGACGCGAAGCCTACATTTATGGATGACGGGTGGCTGTATATTGTCTGTAAAGACCATGTAGGGAAAAAGTTCTTGTCTCAGGAGGAGATTATCAGTAAAATAAACAGTGAGTTAGAAACCATTGGTGATAAACAGTTTGATCTTAAGATTATTGATGCAGATGAATACAAGATGTTAAGTGGTAGCAGTTCGAACATGAGTACGGATCAGGTACAAGATAATTATGAGGATATCGCTTCAAAGGTTAATCTAGATGTTGAAATTCTATAGAAGCGACAATTAGAAATGAAATTGAGTGATAAAAGAATGTACGCATTAAACAGTTGATAAAAAAGGAGTAATTAGGTGATAGAATTAAAAAACAAAATAGAGTCCATTAATACGTTGGATAAAAAAAGTTCTTGGGGAAGCACAAATAAAGGTGGATAGTCTAGCGAAACCTTTGGGAAGTTTAGGTAAGCTTGAAGATATCGCCACGCAAATAGCAGGCATTACAGGCAAAATTAATAATGTCATTCATAAAAAATGTACCATTGTTATGGCAGCAGATAATGGTGTTGTTGAAGAAGGGGTGAGTTCAACCCCTCAGGATGTTACGGCAATTCAAACCATCAATATGTTAAATGGCTTAACGGGTATTAGCGTGTTAAGTAAACAAGTTAGTGCAGACATTAGAGTCATCGATATGGGTATAAAAGTAGATCTAGAACATCCAAGGCTTATGGTTAAGAAAGTCATGTACGGGACAGATAATTTTGCAAAAGGTCCTGCAATGAGTAGAGAACATGCAATCAAAGCCATTCATATTGGTATAGAAACAGTAAAAAGGTTAGTAGATGAAGGTTATAACCTGTTAGGTACGGGTGAAATGGGGATAGGCAATACAAGTACAAGCAGTGCTGTTCTCATGGCACTGATGGGATGTCACGAGGATATAGCTGTAGGTAAGGGCGGGGGGGGTTTAACAGATGAAGCCTTAGAGAATAAAAAAAAGAGTGATACGTAAAGCCATTGACTTTAATCAACCTAACCCTAATGATCCTATAGATGTATTAGCAAAAGTCGGCGGTTTAGATATAGCTGGTCTTGTTGGATGTTTTATTGGAGCAGCATATTACCGAGTACCCATCGTTATAGATGGTTTTATATCAGCGGCAGCAGCGTTACTTGCTTATCACTTAAATCCTATGACTAAAGATTATATGATTCCTTCCCATTACTCCCTAGAACCCGGATATAAGTCCATGATGGATGCTATGGGATTAAAGCCAATCTTACATATGAATATGCGACTGGGGGAGGGAACGGGTTGTCCTTTAGCTTTTAATATTATTGAATCAGCCCTTGCCATGATGAATAATATGGCAACATTTGAATCAGCCCAAATAGATACGGATTATTTGGTTGATATACGTCTATAAATTTGTCCAAGCACAGTGGATGGTTTAATAGGCATGAATGCACGTATTAATTTAGTGGTTTTTGGAATATGTTTGGCTTTTTGTGATATAATTTAATAGATGATTACTATGTGAATATTATTGGGTACATGCTTATTAAGAGGTAAGGGTAAAAAGTACTTGTCATAAGACGCGTTTATTAGTAAAATAAACAGTAGGTTAAAAACCATTGGACTAGAAGACATCTGACATCAAGATGATGGAACAAGGGGAATGGAATGATGGCAAGTGAAGGTGCTGGCATAGTGGCAACCAGGTTAGCGGTAGTAGTTATATGAAGAAATACATCAAAATCTGATGTTAAAATTCTATACATTATATGAATAAGTGGTTAAAACTAATCATGAATTAAGTGTGAAAATGAATTTTCCCACCCTTGTTGTGACTTTGTGCTTACACGCAAACAAAGTCATGGCACAAAATATTAAGGAGGATTTACAATGGCAAAAAAAAGGCGGTTTTGGAGGCGGAATGCCTAACAATATGAATAACTTAATGAAACAAGCTCAGAAAATGCAGAAGAAAATGCAAGAGATGCAAGAAGATTTAGATACGCAAGTATTTGAAGCATCTGCAGGTGGTGGAGCTGTAAAAGTTATTGTGACAGGTAAAAAAGAAGTAACAAAGGTAAGTATTGATCCAGAAGTTGTAGACGAAGATGATGTTGAAATGTTAGAAGATTTAATCCTTGCAGCGGTTAATGAAGCCATGCGTACAGCTGATGAGCAAGTGAATCAGCAAATGTCCAAATTAACAGGTGGCATGAACATGCCTGGAGGATTATTTTAATTAAAAAGCCACGTCATGGTGAATGTAATAAAATCACACTACAAGTATACTGACATGACAATATGTAGTAATAAGAGTAAGCAGTCATACCTACCCATTAGGCATGGCTGCTAATCATTTATGGAATAGCGTATATAAGGAGGCACTATGGACTATTTTGGTAATCAAATAGGTAAGTTAATTGAAGAATTATCAAGGTTACCGGGTGTAGGTATTAAGACAGCACAGCGGTTAGCCTTTCATATTATAGACATGCCATTAGAGCATGCAGAGCGATTATCCACGGCTATAATGGATGCAAAGAAGCATATTCACTATTGCAGTAAGTGTTGTACCTTGACGGATTCCAAGCTATGCCCTATTTGTAGTAGTCCAAAGAGAGATGATCGGATCATTATGGTTGTAGAGGACCCTCGTGATATGGCGGCTTACGAGCGAACGAAACAATACAAAGGTGTTTACCATATTCTCCACGGTGCTATCTCACCTATGATTGGTGTTGGACCAGCAGACCTTAAGATCAAGGAACTCCTAGCAAGGCTATCATCCGATGACATTGAAGAAGTTATCCTAGCGACTAACTCTACAGTAGAAGGTGAAGCAACAGCTATGTACCTGAGTAAAATTATTAAGCCCTTAGATGTGAAAGTATCAAGGATTGCTAATGGTGTACCTATCGGTGGTGATCTGGAGTATGTGGATGAGGTGACGTTGTCGAGGGCGTTAGAGGGTAGGATTGTGTTGTAGTTATTATCAAATAGATGTGAAACACAAAAAAAACATCTATCATAAAGAGTAAAGTTTTATCACAAATAAAAAAGTCTTATCAAAAAATCATGGTAACGATGAGTAAACCCTCATCCATAACCATGATTTTTTATTTGCTTAAGAGTAAAAGTATGGAGGAGAAAAAATAGAAACCCAATAAAAAAAATAGAAAACCCACTTGGAAATAGCAAAGTGAGAGGATTATATATAATTGCCATATAAGTATTATACTGATAGAATAAATGGATAAGAATAATGAGAAAACTACACTATCAACCTATTTCTGATACAACTGTATTATGTATTGATAAAACATGGGGGTTTTGAGCTGTTTCTAAAATCAGCTAGGTTTCTCTAATAAAATCAAGAAGTTAATTCAAGATGGTTTGGAAAATACAGGGAAATATATGGGATTGAAGGATAAAATAGGCTTATAATCTACAGTTCAGGGTAAAGTCTATCATGCCTAAATTGTTTTGGGTGTTTTATTTATTTGTTAATTATATATTGATTTAAGGCATAAATGTGGCAAAGACAATTAAGTAACATAACACCATTATCTTTAAGTAACTTACTGGGGGAAATAGATTGAAAAAGAGAATAATCAGAGTAGTGATCATAGTAGCATCAATAATAATAGCTTATAAAGTTTATGAGAGCGAGTACTTTATAAAAGCGAATGAAGCTAGCATTGAAAAAGCAGTAGAAGAATTTCTTGAATTAGATGTGACAAGATTAAAATATAAGAAATTCCAAAACGTTTTAATTGTTTATTATGAATCTAATAATGGCAACTATGATGGGTCCACAGTTTTATATAAAGGTTTAAACAATAGATATCAGATAAGAATGGCAGGCTATGGAACCAAGAATAGGGTCTTTTTAGGGAGAGTATTTAAATCTTATGGAAAAAGATATTTAGCGGTGATGGGGGAAAATTATAATAAGATGATTGACAGAGTAGTAATTGAGACTTCTTCAGGTATGATAAAAGAGTTTAATTTTGATGGAGAAAGTTATATCATCAAAGCTTTTAAAACGGATGTAGAATGGGATGACCTATTAAGTGAGTATACATTATTTAATGAAAAAGGTAAAGATATAACAAAACAATTAAATGATATCTATTATCAAAATGGTGGTTTCGGAAGTGGCACAGGAAAAGCCGAAACATTTAAGCTATATGTTTATTGTACTATGATTTTAGTTGTTGGATATTTTGTATCTAGAATCTTCTTAGATAATAAAAAGATAGATTGCGAGAATACATGAGACCTCTTTCAAAGGTGAACTTAGACCACTAGGAGCAGGCCCCTAGACTCCCATAAATAGAGTAAGAGCAAGCATATGGGGAACGAAGTAATTAGTAATGGACCAAGAAAATGGAATAAAAAATAGAAAAGAAAATAGAAAACCAAAAAGTGTGAATGGTTGTATAATTAATAAATATATGAGGGGGAGAATTGGATGGATAATAAAGTTACTTATATAGCATATTCAAAAGAACAATGTGAGATAGTAGAGCAAGGAGTAGAATCAATAAAAGAAATACTAGAAAAAAGGAAATACAGATGATAAGCGAAGCTTATTATTTTGTTTGGATAAATATTTAGACCCCTATTATGGTTATAAATTATCTTACCGCAAAGATATATTTTTGCTATTACAGAAGCAGTTATTCACAGATAATCATATAGAGGTCAAAGAAGACATTTTGCAATTATTATTTTATTCCGATGGCAATTTGGATTATTTAGCAGACCGGGTGGATACTGTTGAATCACAATTATTGCCATATGCCATAGAGACATTAGGCGATGCATACAACATGGAATATCTATATATTTTCAAAAAATATGAGAATCATGAGAATACTGCTGTCAGAACTGCTGCCAAAGAAGCTATTATTCAGTTATCAGAGGTAAAGAAAAATACTTATTGATATTATGGGGGTATAGTAACTACCCTGTTATTAGAACATGCTTAAATAGTGCTATCAAAGCTATTGAGTATATTAATGCTATTTGAGAGCTATTATCTGGTTTAATGCACATTCTACCAGGATTTGTACTAGAAGATGAACTAAAGAAACAAGTATCTTTTATATGGCATGCAGAACCAGATGGAGCAGAATGGCATATACAAAGGGCTAGTGAAACAGATATTAACATTAAAATCATTTAATAAAGAAAGGCAGTTAGGAGTGGATATAGAAGCACTATGTAGTGGAATTGATTTTGTAAGAGAAGTTATAAAAACAATGGATGTATTACTAGTGAAACATGGCTTAATGGGATACAGAGACACATGGTATAACTACCATTTTCCTTTAACTTATTATTTGAAATTTAAACACTATCTAACAGAAAGTAAGTACTTTACAATAGAAGAAAAAATTGAAGATGGCTATAAAGAAAATAAGTAGTCTTGAAAAGGAGATTTCACTTATATCTAACTTGATAATATAACAATAGGATTTCAGTTGATATACAATAAAATGGAGGTGAAGAATTGTGAGTGGTATATTTGAAAAAATAAAATTTATAGGTAAGAAACCAATAATAGCAAAAATAGGAGGATTTCGTCCAGAATCACATATTAAGAGTTGGTTCGGAGGGGATTTTCTTATGAATAACACCAACGATTGGCCTATGGATAAAGATGGATATATGGTTCCTGTTATTCAAATCAATGTACCAGAAATGGAAGATGGGATAAAGTATTTTGGAGAGTATCAATTAATACAAGTCTTTATTAATAAGGAAAGACTACCATCAAGAACTATAGCACCCAATGGAGACGGCTGGCTGTTACGAGAATATAAAACATTAGATGGATTAAAGATACAGAAAACACCTAAAGAGTGTGATATTTATAAAACATTTCAAATCAAATGGCATGTTTCATCGGAAGATGATTTTCCAGATTGGGAAGAAATGTGGGAGTTCTTTGATATGAGTGAGATTAATAATGACGATGAATTAAGTAATGGTTTTTTTTGATAAATTTGGAAGTTATAACAAGACAAAAGTAGGAGGCTATGCTTCGTATATTCAATCACCTTGTTCAAATGAGTATGAATTTATATTTCAAATGGCATCAGAAGACAAACCAAGATTCATGGTTGGGGAGAATGGGAATATTTACATACTAAAATCAAAGAATGATGGAGAATGGTATTTATATTGGGATTGTTATTAAAGCAGGATATAGGTTTTTTGGGGTACATAACCTCTAACATAAAAAATAGAATTTTATCAAAACAAATAAGTTAATTCAAGATCATGGTCACGATGAGTATATCTCATCCATAACCATGATTTTTTATTTCGTCATTTACCATAAGAACAATTGAAAGCTGGGTGTTTAATATAAATTTTACGCAATATAAAATAATTATTTTGAACGACATAGTCCTAGATGAAGGGGTTATTTAGTATGATGTCAATTACCCTATAGAGGTATTTATACACAAGTTATTACTTAGCTTTACTAGAATATTATAGTAAAAGAGTTGGATTAAAGAGGTATGGAATAGACACCCATATTATCTATTATGTCATGATTCGTTATAGCGTATAATAAAAATGTATTTATATACATAATAAGGCTATTGTAGACATAACTAATCCGACATAGATATAGCTTGAGCTAATGGAGAAATGTGTCAATAAAATGAGGAGATGAAGAATAAGTATCAAAAGAAAGATGTATGAGGTAAGGGGCATCATTAACATTAGTAATACCTATATTAATCACAAACATTTAACCTGAAAAGCAATTATAAGACATAATAATAAAAATTATTACAAGGAGATAATTAAATGATAAGGAAAAGAATAATATTTACTGTACTTGCATGTATGCTTTCCATTGGTAATTTACATGTCTATGGAGAGGAAATCAATAATCTTTCATATGTTAATACGAATAACACAGTGAAAGTAGAAGTAAGAAATGCCAATACTAATATCAAGAATAATACCATTTTTCCCTGGTTTAAAATTAGAAACACATCAAATAGAAGCATTAAGTTATCAGATATAAAACTAAGATATTTCTATACAGATGATGGGAATAGAGGAGAAATCTATACCTGTGATTGGTCAACGGTAGATAGAGGAAATATTACCAGTAAGTTTGTTCATGATGTTAAAAGCAATCTAACGAAGGCAGACAGTTATTTGGAGTTAGGTTTTAGAGATGGGGCGGGCTATATTAGACCGAAACAAACCATTGAAGTACAAGGTAGGTTTAATTGTCATGATTGGCCAGTATACACTCAAAATAATGATTTTAGTTTCACAGGGAATGACCAATATAGCATGAGTAAAGATATTTCGGTCATAAGAAATCAAAAAGTCATCTATGGGGTAAATCCAACCATTGAACAAACAAAGGATAGTGAAAATAAAAAATCACCCATTCATTTACAAGTGAAAAATGAAGTTATTAGTGAAGAAACTAAGGATATTCGAATTAATTATATTATAAGAAATGTTTCAAGTAGCCCTATAGATTTATCACAATTGAATATAAAATATTTCTATACCAATGAATATTATAATAATCAAAAATATGAATGTGACTGGACAAGTATTGGGAGTCAAAATATTACTGCATCCTTCGTAGACCTAGAAGCTACAAGGGGTGATGATTTTAACTATTTATTAAAAATAGGATTTAAACCATCTGCTGGATACTTAGCACCTGGTCAGAAAGTAGAGATTAAGGGAAGAATTCATACCTTAGATTGGAAGAGTTATTATCAACCCAATGATTATTCTTATACCAAGACTACTCAATATATTGAGTGGAACAAAACACCTGTGTACTACCGAGGAAAATTAATTCTTGGTAAAGGACCTTATGATGATTCCACTAAGCCAACTGAGCCAACCATTACTAAGGCTAAAATACCTGAAGAAGGGGATATAGTTCTTTATATGGTACAAGGGGATAAATTAAAAGATACTGATCCGATACATATAAAATATCAATTAAAAAATATATCAAAAAAAGTCCTTGATTTATCTACTGTAAAATTGAATTATTATTATACAAGGGATAATGTAAAGAGTATGCGTTATGTTTTTGGTGGTGCTTCTATAGATGAAAAGTATCTAGATGAGAAGTATATTTACAGCAAAATATATGATCAAAAAGATATATTTACACCATATGCCAATAATCCAGATACTTATTTACAACTTTCTTTTAGTGAAAGAGTAGATCAACTAAAACCCGGTGAAGCAGTAACCATTGGAGGAAATATCGTGTCACAGGGTAGTGATTATTTTAACCAAAGTAATGATTACTCCTATACAGGAAGCAAAGATTATAAAGAGTGCAAAAATGTCTTTGTATTTGCAAAAGGAAAGAAAATATGGGGAAAAGGCATCGGTGATAAATTAGCTATTACCTATCCGCAACAAAATGAGGTAATGAAGAAGTCAGCTTTTACAGTTTATTGGAATAAAATTCAAGGCGTTAAGGATTATCAGTTATCGCTATACGATAAAACGGATAAAACAACACTTCGAATGAAACAAATTAATACTAACTATACAACTTTACAAGGCTATTATGTCCAAGAAAACCATGAATATGAGTTAAGGGTTTATGCCAATTTCAAAAATAAAAAAAAGAGATATCTGATCCTATTACTATAAAAATTAAAGATACTATTGAAAATATTAGCTTAGAGAACTTAAAAGATACTTATGAGATAAAGCAAGGGGAAGAAATCAAGCTAGAAGGTAAACTATACAGTCCTTTACAGCTAGATAGTTTGGAAAAGATAATTATAAAACATGATGAAAAGATTATAAGTGAACAAGTGATTAGGACATTACCTTATGATTTGAAAAATGTACATGTAGATCTTAACCAAGAAAGATTTAAAAAGTTAAAGGAAATTAAATTAGAGTTATATACCAATAATGCAAAGAAACTAATAAAACTAGGTACTATTACGGTTAATCAAGAATTAACAAATGAGAACATACCAGAGACACCAGATATCCAAGAATATATTGCAAGTATATATCAATGTAAAGAAGGACTACAAATTAAATGGCAAGAAATCGAGAATGTTAAAGCATACAATTTTTTCATTTATATTATGGGATGGTTCTAAGGAAATAGAAATCGTAGAGTCTATTAACACAGAAAATAATAATAGCTATTTTATTAATTATGACACCTTAAAAAAAACAAAAAATAGATTTAGACAAAGGATTTGAATATTCCATTATACTAAAAGGTAATTTGAAAGATAATACTGAATTTAAACAGATTGTAAATGGAAAAGTAGAGCATATTAAACAGTTACCTCAAGGAGAATATAAAGAGCTTCCTATCATTACTTTGAAAACAAGTCATGAAAACACATTAATAGATACCAAAAGCATAAGTGTAAGATATCAATTAAAAAACAACACAAAAGAAGATATAGATTTAACCGACTTATCCCTAGGTTATTACTTCACTAAAGATAAAGTAGACAGTATGACCTATGCTGTTGATCGTTTTACCTTTGACAATAAATTTGTTACAGCAAAATTTGAAGATATTAAAAAAGATAGCACCAAAGAAGATAAAGGAGACAAATGTTTTAAGGTAGAATTCAAGAAAGGAACACCTAAACTAAAGGCAGGGGAAACAGTAGAAGTTTGGTGTAGAATACTCAGTAAAAGCGACAAGGCATTTAGTCAAAAAAAATGATTATTCCTTTACCAATAGCACAAGTGCGAAAGAATCCTTAAAAAGCTTTATTTTCTACAATGATAAACTAGTATGGGGCAATAAGATAAAAGATGAAGAACTTAAGAAAGAAGTTGAGATTATTTATCCAACGCAACATGCCATCATTCCTAAAACAGATTTAACAATCAAATGGAATGAGTTTGAAGGTGCTAAAGAATATAAACTAGAATTGTTGGATAAAACGAATCAAATTCTAAAGGTGTTTAAAGGTCTTAAAACAACCAATGAGTTGCTAGACACAGAATATTTGACTAACGGTCATGACTATACTCTTAAGGTATATGCCATCATGGCTGATGATAAAACGGAAGTCAGTTCAGTTGATTTTAAAGTGAAAAAGGAAATAGGAACAATAACTCTGAAAAAAAAATATTGATGAAATTGAATTAGAAAAGCTACAGCCATTTAAATTAGAAGGTACTTTATATACCTTAGATGGTGCTGAAGGGGTAACAGCATTAAGAATTAAATATAAAAATCACATTGTTAAGGAAATAAAAATAAATGCCTTACCTCATTATATGAAAGACTTTATAATCGATTTGAAACAAGATATATTTGAAGATTTAAAGAAATTTGATTTAGAGATTACAGCTTTGATGGGAAATAAGGAAATAGAATTAGGAACAATTAAGGTATATATTAAATAGTAATCATAAAAGATGTTGTCTAAAAAGACAGCATCTTTATGGTTCGTTTGCGATATATATAATGCTTCAAATTCTAGATCTTCAGGCATTAATTGGGGGTTAAATATGTTATTATAATAATCTTTTCCATTTGCAGTAAGATGTTATAATAATAAGTGGATTTAAATGCTTATGTTGGGAGAACGATCATGGGTAAAATATATATCATAGGTATTGTAGCAAGTGGTAAAACGACATTGGCTAGAAGATTATCGAATACATGGAACATTCCTCATTATGAAGTGGATTGTATCGTTCACCATAGACATAATGATGAGCACTATAAGCGATCCACAGATGAACAAATAAAGATTATGGAAGAGATTGATCGACAAGGAGACTGGATTATAGAGGGTACGTACCGTGAAAGCTGTGATGTATTATTAGAGCTTGCGGATAGAAGTATTTTCCTAGATACACCTCTATGGATCAGAAAGTATCGCATATTATTACGCTACGTAAAACAACAACTGGGCATAGAGAAATGCCATTATAAATCCGATTGGTATATGTTGAAAAGGATGTATAAGTGGACAAGAGAATTTGAGAAAAATAGAGAGGCATTTAATAAGTTGTTAAGTGCACATCATGAAAAACTAGAGATTGTAAAGAATGCAAAGCAGATCACGAATCCAATAAAAGCTGTGTACAAGAATTCAATCACTATAAAGTAATACATTCTAAATGACAATAACCATTTGGGATGTATTATTTTTTTTACTGGAAATTTATCTGTTTTATATCCATGATGATTAGTTCATCATAAGTTCATATTGAAATATTATCATAGGGATACAAAAAATGACTACAAGGAGGATATTAAATTGATAAATGCTAAAACAGTTAAAAAAAAGAAAAAATATGAGGAATATAATAATAGGAGTACTCATGATAGTAATAGCTGCAACCACAATCTTGGTTTTACCTAATTATTTGCGTAACAGTAGTGCAAAAGCTTATAACACTGAGATAATGGAAAAAAGGGATATCGTGAATTATTATAGTTTTTCAGGAGTAGTTGAAAGCAAAAATCGTCAACATGTTATCGCAAAGAATATGATGCAGATTACAGAAATTTTAGTTGAAGAAGGAGACCAGGTTAAAAAAGATGAAGTCATTTTCAAAACAAGTAACGAAGAAGAAGTATTAGCAGATATAGATGGTGAAATTTCTAAAATATATATGGATGAGAATGCTCAGGTTTTAGGTGGTACTCAATTAATGGATATAGTGGATTATGAAAACCTTCAGGTGACCATCAAAGTTGATGAATACTATATCTCATCCATTGAACCAGGTCAAGAAGTTGATGTGCAGATAGATAGTATAGGCAAGACGATAAAAGGAGTCATAACAGAGATCTCCCGAGAAGCTAAAAATATAAATGGGGTATCCTATTTTACAGCTAATATTGATCTCGAAAAAGATGAAGAGATACGTGTGGGTATGAATGCAGAGTCAAAAAATGCTCAATGAGTTGGCAGAGAACGTTTTAACGGTTTCAATGGAAGCAGTACGGTTTAATGATGAGAACGAACCCTACGTTTTGATAAGAGATGATAAGGGTATACCAACAGAAAGAAAAAAAATTGAAGTAGGTATAAACGATGGATTATTCGTTGAAATCATCCATGGTATATCCACAGATGATACGGTGATGGTACCTAAAAAAACAGCAGACAATGGGGATAGCTTTAGACCACCATTTGGAGGAGGCCGGAGTTAATGAAAGATTATATACTAGAAATGAAAAAAAACATAGATAAGGTTTATGCAATGGGTGAAGAAAAACATAAGGTACTTCAAAATGTTGATTTAACCATTAATCCTGGAGAATTCTTATCCGTGGTTGGACCATCAGGCTCTGGTAAATCAACTCTTATGAATATAATAGGCTGTCTTGATACACCAACCAGAGGTCAATATATATTGTCCAATCAAGAAGTAGCGGGTCTTGATGAAGTTGAACTAGCAAGGATAAGAAATAAAGAAATAGGCTTTATTTTTCAACAATTTCAGTTGTTACCACGACTCTCAGCTTTAGATAATGTCATGCTTCCACTGGTATATGCAGGAATCAGTGAAAAAAAGAGAAAAGAAAAAGCAAAGGAAATGTTAATGCGAGTAGGTCTGGAAGATAAAATGAAAAATCGTCCTAATCAATTGTCAGGAGGACAACAACAAAGAGTGGCTATTGCAAGAGCTTTGGTAACCGAACCTACCATACTTCTTGCAGACGAACCGACAGGGGCGTTGGATCAGAAAACAGGGCATCAGATTATGAACCTTTTTAAGGAATTACATGAAGAAGGTAAAAACATTATCATGATAACCCATGATATAGACATCGCTAAAAATGCAAGCCGAATCGTGCATATTTTGGATGGTAGCCTTGGAGAGGGGGAAAAATATGTTTAAAGATAATTTGAAAATGGCATGGGAAAATATCGTCAACAATAAGATGCGATCGTTTCTAACCATGTTAGGCATCGTTATAGGTGTTGCTTCAATTATTGCGTTAATTACCATTGTAGATGGTGCAACTAGTAGTATTACAGATGAAATAGCATCTTTTGGCGCTAATAAAATAACTGTACAGGTTAAGGGAACAGGGTTAAAACCGGGGTTATTAGATAGGGATATAAAAGATCTTGAAGAAATAGATAATATTACTGGAGTTGCTCCAACATTGAATGAAAAAAAATCCAGTATTGTATATGATAATAAAGTATATGAACAAGTTATGGTTCAAGGAAAAAGCGATGTTTATTTTTCGCAAACAGAAGATTTAATACAAGCAGGAAGAGGTATAAATATACTGGATATTCGATCAGCAAATAGGGTCTGTTTGATAGGAAAAGATATCCAAAAAGAACTTTTTTATGGTATCAATCCTGTAGGTAAAGCAATGAAAATTGGTGGAGTCACCTATACGGTTATTGGTACCTTACAAGAATCACAAGGATTTGCAATGGGTAGCAACAACGAAGCAGTAATTATTCCCTATACAACAGCTATGACTTATTTTGGTACACGTTATATTAATAGTGTGGATGTGTATATGGAAGATGGGGAAATGTCAGATGTGACAACCACAAACATAGAGGCTCTCATGAAAGGATCATTTAATAATCAGGACAATGCTTATGCTGTTACGAATATGCAAAATATGATTGACAGTATTGAGAGTATGACAAGTATGATGAGTATGCTACTAGCGGGAATAGCAGCTATTTCACTTCTTGTGGGAGGCATAGGCATCATGAATATGATGTTGGTATCTGTTACAGAGAGAACAGCAGAAATTGGACTAAGAAAAGCCCTTGGTGCAGAACCCAAAAAGATACAAGAACAATTTCTAATTGAATCTGTGGTATTATCTTTAGTAGGAGGCATAATCGGACTCATTCTAGGTGGAATGCTTGCATACTTAGTAAGTATTTTATTAGGAAATCCCTTTACGTTATCTTATATCACGGTTCTAATAGCTATTGGTTTTTCCGGTGGTGTAGGCATTTTATTTGGCATCACACCAGCAAGAAAAGCGTCTCGATTGAATCCCATTGATGCTCTTAGAAGTGTTTAAGTGGAAATAGGATAGGTGTATGGTATATAATGGTAAGAAACCAAATGTTCGTAGGGAGGTGGCTTTATGTTTCGTATAGCTGTTAGCGAAGATGATAAGAATATAAGGAGATTGTTCTCTGATGTGTTGAAGAGTGACGGATATAAGGTTTATGAAGCAAATGATGGGGAAAAGTTGCTTGAACTCTTAGAAGAAACACATATAGATTTACTTATTACAGATGTGATGATGCCTCGCCTTAACGGCTTTGAGTTGGTAAAAGCACTCAGAGATGCAGGGTATGAATTACCTATTATTATGATTACGGCAAAAGAAACATTGGAAGATAAAAAAAAGGTAGGGTTCTCATATGGGGCTGATGACTACATGGTTAAACCTGTGGATACAGATGAGATTCTTCTGCGTGTGAAAGCATTACTTCGACGGGCAAAAATAGCAAGTGATAAGAGTCTTCAGATTGGTAGTACTGTATTAAATTATGATAGCCTAACCATAAGCCACCAGGGTAATCACATGAATCTTCCCAAAAAAGAATTTCTCCTTTTATTCAAACTCCTATCCTCCCAAAATAAAATATTCACAAGGGCTCAGATTATGGATGAAATATGGGGATATAGTAGTGAAAGTGATGAGCGTACGGTGGATGTCCATATAAAAAAGATTGCGAGAAAAAATTGGTTCATATTAAGGATATTGAGATTGTTACAGTGAAGGGACTTGGCTACAAAGCGGTGAAAAAATAATGGTGAAAAGACTGTTGAATTCTATCTATACAAGATTTTTAGCGATTTTCATAAGTGCACTTTTTCTAGCCAATATTGTATCAGCTATTACAGTTTATTATACGAAGATAGACGATATAAAAACTTTAATGAAGGAAGATTTAGCTTATAAAGTGAATCTACTTCATTTTCTCATTGTGGATAAAAAATATGTCTCTAACGGATAGTAAAGAACATGTAAAGGGTATTCATATTGAAGAAATAGACACTCTTTCAGAAATAGAAGAAACTCAATTAAAAGAAGAAGGTATTTTATTCGTTGATAAAAAGATGCCACAACCTTACTATATAACAAAGATTGGGGATGGGTATGTAAAAAATATCATCCGATGACGTTAAGTTTCAATTAAAACGATTTCGATCTTTTCTTTCTATATTCGTTACGAATATTATGATCATAGGGTCGCTGTTTATTATTATAGGCATCACCATGATCGTTAAGCCTATAAAGAAAATTGCTCAGTCCATTAAGGCTGTTGCAAATGGTAACTTTCAAGTAAAGCTAAAAAAGCATGGTCATGATGAAATTGCAGAGCTTACCGATAATTTCAATAAGATGGTTGATGAACTAAATGGCAATGAATATCTCCGAAAAGATTTTGTGAGTAGTATCTCACATGAGTTTAAAACACCCATAACATCGATAAAAGGGTTTGCTAAAATGTTAAAAAATCCTTCACTATCTGCGGATGAAAAGAATGACTATATCAACATCATTGTCTCTGAAAGTGAAAGGCTCTCCAAGCTATCGTCCAATTTATTAAAGTTATCGGAATTAGATAGTAGAGCAATTATTAGGAAAAGCAAATTTGCTCTTGATGAACAGTTAAGGCGAGTTGTGCTTCTGTTCCAAGAAGAATGGGAGAAAAAGAATATCCACATTAACATGGAATTAGACCAAGTTAAAATCATTGGAGATGAGGACTTGCTCTATCAGGTATGGGTTAATCTCGTATCCAATGCCATCAAGTTTACGGAGAATGGTGGGACAATAAATATATCGATAACGAACATAGATAAAATTAAAGTTATTATTTCAGACTCAGGTATAGGCATTAAGGACGCTGATAAGGAAAAAATATTTGAACGGTTTTATAAGAATGACAAATCTAGATCCAAAGATGGAACAGGACTTGGTTTATCCATCGTGAAAAAAAATACTAAAACTGCATGAAAGTAATATCACTATTGAAAGTAAATATGGAAAGGGAAGTAGCTTTTGTATAGAATTTAATCAACCCTAAATCATAAAAAAAAGTCTCTAAACAGTAGTTGTTAAGAGACTTTTTAAAATATACGATTAATACTTACGCTTGATTATTGTTGTGCATTAAAAATATTTTTTTTGATAAATCATTATTTAAGATATTACGGATTTCTCTATTCGTTAAAGGCAAATAATTCCTTAAGTAACCTAAATACTCTTTTGGAGATTGGTAGTGATAATCTGATCCAAATACAATATGATTTAATCCCCATTGTTTCATCATGCTAGCTATGTCTTCATGATTTTCTTTTGTGGTTTTGTCTATCCCTAATACGTTTTCTCGATCCGTTACAATTATTCCAGAAAAATCAAAATATACATTTTCTTTTTTTTAGTTCAGGGTTTTTATTATATTTTTCAATAAAGGTAGAAAAGACTTCTTTGGATGGTTGATCAAATCCACCCCATCCTCCTAAATGAGCAATTTGCAGTTTTAAATTAGGAATTTGAGAAATTACTTCATCTATGAGTATTTCTGCATCTTTCTTACCAAATTCTGGACTTCGACTTCTAAAATGTAATAGAATAGGAATATCCTTTTCCGAAACATGTAAAAACAGTTCTTTAATTTTTTTCTAAATGCTCAGGGTCTGTTAAATCAACTCTTGAGTTTGTAAAATGTAACTTTAGCCCTGATAGACCTAAAATATCATGGCATCTATCAATTTCTTCTATTGCATAATCTTTCAAGGGATTAACACTAAAAAATCCAATTAATCGGTCAGGATGTTTTGCAACTTCCTGAGCTACATAGTTATTTTCTTTTTTTTACATCCTCATATTCAGTAGAGCTTTGAAGTTCATCCATACCAAGTATATAACTACCTGAAAGCACAAAAGCTTTATCTATTTCTGCTTCGTCTAGGAGTGCTATTATTGAATCCCCTGAGACCTCTTCAATAGGTATATCAATATATGTATCACTTCCTAACACGGACTTGAATACTTCTGAAAACTCTTGACTCATCATATGCATATGATGATCTGTGTAGGCTTTAGATTTTTTATGTTCATAACATTTGGAATTGTTGCTAGTTGCTTGTGCATGGATAATAGTAGTATTGATGTTGGTAATTAATAAAATGGTAATAAGTGACATAATTAATTTTTTTAATCATAAAATCTCCTTTAATTTGGGTTTGTTATAGCAAATCACATATTATATTACTATAAAAAAATATATTAAGTATATATTATTCTGATATTTTAATAATTTTCTAATAATTTCTTAATATATCACTCTATCCATCACCAATGGATATGAAATCATTAATGCATTTTTGAAATATAAGATACACGCAATGTTCATCAATATATTTCACCAAATTTAGCTCGTACACATATAATATTGTAGGTTGTGAAAAAGGACAACCTACAATATGTTATGGAAAAGGAGGTAAATTATGAAAGAATATAAAAAGTATGATAAACATGATAAGCACTTACGTCGTAAATGTATTAAGGACTGTCCAGATAAATGTCCAGAAACTCAAAGACATAATCACGAATTTTTAGGCAGTACGATGATTGCAGCACCAGAAAACCAAGTAGCATTATTACACAATCATCGTTTTGCAGGAATTACTGGACCAGCTAGGGGACCAGTACGTACCCATGTACACGTGGTATGTACAAATACAGATTTCTTCTTTAATCATTTTCATCGTATTGAGACAATAACTGGACCACCAATACAAGTAACAGATAAAGATGGTGAGGTTATTGGACATACTCATGCTATTAATGGAACAACTACAGTTAGCTTTAGGCATACTCATGATTTCAAAGCAAATATGTTAATACAAAATCCTATCAATGGACCATTAATGGTTTCTGAAAAAGAGGAATGGGATTAATCTTATAGACAGCAGGCAGTCTCATGTGGAGACTGTCTATTTTTTTTATGTCTTAAAATGGACATTTAATTAGTGCAACTTCCCATGCGCACTTGATGGTTTTCTTACCTATGTCAATTTCTCTAAAATGACACAATAAACGATAGGTATGACTTAATTTTATAACAAATGTTAATGACGAATTTTGTCATATAGATCGCTTTAGATGTTGTTTATCCAATAAATCGTGCAGTTTATCAGGATTTGTTGAAAAAAAAGTAGTATATATGCTATTGATATATCTATACATAATAAGCGTTAGTAAGGA